>LNFM01001949.1_pt1 | contig 44830 bp, 46 predicted proteins | sample 596031 | NCBI WGS metagenome assembly LNFM01 (sample SAMN04254537, study PRJNA301005) | activated carbon metagenome | isolation source: dual media filters at the Ann Arbor, Michigan drinking water treatment plant | place: USA: Ann Arbor
CCTCCCATGGCCTCGAACATCACCAGATCACCCTGCTTGATACGACCGTCGGCGATTGCGACGCAAAGCGCAAGCGGAATGGAGGCGGCCGAGGTGTTGCCGTGCTTGTCGACGGTGATCACCACCTTGGCCGGATCCAGCCCCAGCTTGTGAACCGACCCGTCGATGATGCGGCGATTGGCCTGATGCGGCACGAACCAGTCGAGATCCTGCGCGGTGTAGCCGGTGGCCGCGAACGCATCCCTGATCACGTCGGTGATCATGGTGACAGCGTGCTTGAAAACCTCTTTGCCTTCCATCCGCAGATGGCCGACGGTCTGCGTCGAGGACGGACCGCCATCGACATACAGCTTGAGCTTGTGACGTCCGTCCGAGCGCAGATGCGTGGTGAGGACGCCGCGATCGGTCATCTGTCCGGGCTGGTCCTGCGCCTCGATGACCACGGCGCCAGCGCCGTCGCCGAACAACACGCAGGTGGTGCGATCGGTCCAGTCGAGAATGCGCGAAAAGGTTTCCGCGCCGATCAGCAGTGCGCGCTTGAAATTGCCGGCCCGCAACAGGGCATCAACGGTCGACAGACCGAAGACGAAGCCGGAGCAGACCGCCTGCAGATCAAAGGCCGCCCCCTTGGTGATCCCGAGACCGGCCTGCACCGTCACCGCGCTGGCAGGAAATGTGTTATCCGGCGTCGAGGTTGCAACCACGATCAGGTCGATGGATTGCGCATCGACCTTGGCCGCGGCCAAAGCCGCCTGCGCGGCCTTGATGCCGAGATCGGACGTCAGCTCGCCCGGCGCCGCGATGTGGCGCTCGCGAATGCCGGTGCGCTGCAGGATCCATTCGTTGGAGGTATCGACGGTCTTTGCGAGTTCGTCATTGGTGACGACGCGCGACGGCAGGTAGCAACCTGCTCCCAAAATCACAGAACGAATGGTCACAATGCCGCTCCACCGGCAGCCTGGGTCGAGGTATCGACGCGCGCGGCTGGAACAAGGGCCTGCCCGATCTTGGCTAGCAATTCGTAGCGCACCATGTCGTAGCCGATATCGACCGCGGCCGCGAAACCTTCTGCGTCGGTCCCGCCATGGCTCTTGATGACGATGCCGTTCAGGCCGAGAAAAACACCGCCATTCGACCGGCGCGGGTCCATCTTTTCCGCCAGCGCCCGGAACGCGCTGCGCGCGAACAGATAACCGATCCTGGCCCAGATGGTTCGCGACATCGCCGCCTTGAGATAGCTGCCGATCTGCCGCGCGGTTCCCTCCGCGGTTTTCAACGCGATATTGCCGGCAAAGCCTTCGGTCACCACCACATCCACGGTGCCCTTGCCGATGTCATCGCCCTCGACAAAGCCGAAATAATTGATGTGCGGCAGATTACGCTCGCGCAAAATCTGTCCTGCTTCACGCACTTCTTCGAGACCCTTCACTTCTTCCACACCGATATTGAGAAGTCCGACCGTCGGACTGTCGAGATCAAATAAAATCCGCGCCATGGCGCTGCCCATCAAGGCGAGATCGACCAGATGCTGGGTGTCGGCGCCGATCGTCGCCCCCAGATCCAGCACCACCGATTCACCGCGCAAGGTAGGCCAGATCGCGGCGATGGCCGGGCGATCGATGCCGGCCATAGTCCTGAGATGGATGGTAGACATCGCCATCAGCGCACCAGTATTGCCGGCCGAGACGGCCACATCCGCCTCGTGCTTTTTCACGGCATCGATGGCGAGCCACATCGAGGATTTACCGCGTCCGGCGCGCAAGGCCTGGCTCGGCTTGTCGTCCATCTTGATCGCGACATCGGTATGCACGACGCGCGACACCGCCTGCAGGCGGGGATAGCGTACGAGCAGCGGCTCGAGAACGGCCCGGTCGCCGAAAAAGATGAATTCGCTGTCGGGATGCCGGGCCAGCGACAGATCGGCCCCGGGGACCACCACCGATGGACCGTGGTCGCCGCCCATGGCGTCAAGCGCGATGCGAACCTTTTGGGGCATGAGCCGAACCTAGCGGACGCCGCGGGACGCCGGAAGTGTGGGGGTGTGGGGTGACCGGGTGTGAGCGGGGGACAATAGCGTTTCGTCCGCCGGATACAACCGGGGTCCGGTTCTCGCCCCGGCGGAGCCTTCAACTGCCCTCGCCGCCCTTGACTTTCTTCAGGGCGGCAAGCGCTGCGAACGGCTTTTCCGATGTGTCGCCGACCGCCGGCGGCTCGAACACCGCTCCCTCCTTGCGGGGATAGGGATCGACGCCGAGCAGCAGGAATTCCGTCACAATCGCCCCCAGATCGACCACGCCGCCGGCGAGCGGCTCCGGCGGCTCCGCCTCGCCGAACCGCATGGTGGCCTCGCCCCGCTCGTCGGCGATGGACGATCCGCCCGAGGCCGTGAAGGTCAGATCGATGTCCTCGCTGATCTCGCTCTCCATCGGCTCAAGCGACACCACGCAATTCTGGCCGACGGTCGCCGACATCTGGCCCTCCACGCGCAGCCCGTTCTTGCCGTGCCGCTTCAGGTCCAGCGAGGCCTCCAGGCGCGACAGATCGCGCAAGCCCGCGGCCTGGGCCAAAGCCGCGCGGATAGTCTCGTCGGCGGTCAGATCGATATGGGCGCCCGCCTCGGGCACATCGTCGATGGAGATCTTTTCACTCCAGATTGGCGCAGCGCCAGTCATGAGGGGTGTTCCTGCGTTCATGAGCCGGATGGACTGGATATGGCGTCCGCGGGCGGCCAGGCAAGCCGGGCCTCGGCCAGCCCCACCACATCCTGCTGACGCAGGGCCGCGCTCGCAGCGCGGGTATAGGCGGCCAGCCGCTCGGCTCCCCCATCGGACGCCCCGGCATAGACATTGCGGCGCAGGGCGTCCGGCAGGATCGCAGCATCGGGGTCGCGCAACGCCGCACGATAGGCCGCCTGCCGGCCATAGAAGGCTTCCGCCACCCGCCGCATCTCCCTGGGCACCTTGGTGTCGCTGATGCCGCGCTCGCGCAGGGTATCGTCCATGTCCTGGCAGAACCGGTCGAAAACATCCTGGCCGAGCGCCCGGAGCGCGGCCGCCTCGCCGGAGAAACGGTCGAGCAGAAGGCCGGCATGCAGCAGGATCATCTCAAAACGCCCGTTAACCGTGTCCGGCACGCCGTATTCGAGATAGAATACGGGAGCGCGGGCCTGTGCCACGATGGCGCCATAGAGGGCTTCAATGGTGTCGGCCCGTCGGGGACGACGGAAAAAAGCGAATTTCATCGGGCTGTCCTGACAGCGGGACCGGGGTTCAAGCGTGTCATCGTTGCAATACCGGGATTTGGCGGCTAGGTCGTCTGCCATGAGAGAAAAACACGCATCACCACGGAACTGGACCGTGCGGGCCGCCGCCTGCGCGCTGGCCGCCGGACTGATGCTGTCGGCCTGCGGCGGCTTCGAGCAGACCTTCCAGCGCGGCTATGTAGTGCCGGACGGCGCCCTCGAACAGATTCCGGTCGGCTCCAGCCAGGAACAGGTGCTGATCGTGCTCGGCACGCCCTCCACCGTCGCCACGGTCAGCGGCGAGGCTTTCTATTACATTTCCCAGCGCGGTCAAAAGGCGGCGGCCTTCATGCCGCAGAAGGTCATCGACCAGCGCGTGATCGCGGTCTATTTCGACAAGCAGCGCCGCGTGCAGCGGCTCGCCGATTACGGCATGCAGGACGGCAAGATTTTCGACTTCGTCAGCCGCACCACCCCGAGCGGCGGACAGGAATTGTCCTACATCACCTACCTGTTCAAGATCATCGGCACGCAATAGCGCTGTCGCCTCGATGCAAGCAAAAAGCCCCGCGATCGCTCGCGGGGCTTTTTCGTCTGTGCAATGCGCGGATCAGTGCGCGAGGATCGCGAGCAGCAACAACGCAACGATGTTGGTGATCTTGATCATCGGATTGACCGCGGGGCCGGCCGTGTCCTTGTAGGGATCGCCGACGGTGTCGCCGGTCACGGCCGCCTTGTGGGCTTCCGAACCCTTGCCGCCAAAATGACCGTCCTCGATATACTTCTTGGCGTTGTCCCAGGCGCCGCCGCCCGAGGTCATCGAGATCGCGACGAACAGACCCGTCACGATCACGCCGAGCAGCATCGCGCCGACCGCGGAGAACGCCGCCGACTTGCCGGCGACGCCGCCACCCGCGATGAAGTAGATCACGAAGTAGACGAAGATCGGCGACAGCACCGGCAGCAGCGAGGGAATGATCATTTCCTTGATCGCGGCCTTGGTGAGCAGATCGACGGCGCGGCCGTAATCCGGCTTCTCCGTGCCCTTCATGATTCCCGGCTTCTCGCGGAACTGCCGGCGCACTTCCTCGACGATCGCGCTGGCAGCGCGGCCGACGGCGGTCATGCCCATCGCGCCGAACAGATACGGCAGCAGGCCGCCGAACAGCAGGCCGACCACGACGTAAGGATTGTTCAGCGAGAAATCGAGCGTGATGCCCTTGAAATAGGGATATTGCGCGGAGTTGGCGATGAAGTATTTCAGGTCTTCATTGTAGGCCGCGAACAGCACCAGCGCGCCGAGACCGGCGGAGCCGATCGCGTAGCCCTTGGTCACCGCCTTGGTGGTGTTGCCGACCGCGTCGAGCGCGTCGGTAGACTTGCGCACTTCCTTCGGCAGGCCGGCCATTTCGGCGATGCCGCCGGCATTGTCGGTGACCGGGCCGAAGGCGTCGAGCGCCACGATCATGCCGGCGAGAGCCAGCATGGTCGTGACGGCGATGGCGATGCCGAACAGGCCGGCAAGCGCATAGGTGACCAGGATGCCGGCGATGATCACGATTGCCGGCAAGGCGGTCGCCTCCATCGAGATGGCAAGGCCCTGGATCACGTTGGTGCCGTGACCGGTGACAGACGCCTGCGCGATCGACTTGACCGGGCGATAGTCGGTGCCGGTGTAGTATTCGGTGATCCAGATGATCAGCGCGGTGACCACGAGGCCAGCCACGCCGCAGAGGAACAACGACATGCCGGTGTAGCTGACACCCGGAATCGCGCCGAAGCCGATCACCAGATGCGTGACAAGCGCAACACCGCCGAGCGACAGCACGCCGGTGGCGATGAGGCCCTTGTACAGTGCGCCCATGATCGACTGGCTGGCGCCGAGCTTCACGAAGAAGGTGCCGGCGATCGAGGTGATGATGCAGACCGCACCGATGGCGAGCGGATAGATCATCATGCTGCCGAGAATCGGCGTGCCCGCGAAGAAGATCGCGGCGAGCACCATGGTGGCGACCGCGGTCACCGCATAGGTCTCGAACAGGTCGGCGGCCATGCCGGCGCAGTCGCCGACGTTGTCGCCCACGTTGTCGGCGATGGTCGCCGGGTTGCGCGGATCGTCTTCCGGGATGCCGGCTTCGACCTTGCCGACGAGATCGCCGCCGACGTCCGCACCCTTGGTGAAGATGCCGCCGCCGAGACGGGCGAAGATCGAGATCAGAGATGCGCCGAAGCCGAGCGCGACCAGCGCGTCGACAACCGTGCGGCTGTTCGGAGCAAACGCCAGCGGACCGGTCAGGATCATGTAGTAGACAGACACACCGAGCAGCGCGAGACCGGCCACCAGCATGCCGGTAATGGCGCCGGCCTTGAAAGCGAGTTCAAGACCGCCGGCGAGCGAACCGATCGCCGCCTGGGCGGTGCGCACATTGGCGCGCACGGAGATGTTCATGCCAATGAAACCGGCAAGGCCCGACAGCACCGCGCCGACAGCGAAGCCGATGGCGACCAGCCAGCCGAGGAAATAGCCGACCAGCGCAAAGATCACGACGCCGACCATGCCGATGGTCGTGTACTGGCGCTTCAGATAGGCCTGTGCGCCTTCCGCGACCGCAGCCGCGATCTCCTGCATCTTGGCGGAACCGGCGTCGGCCTTCATGACCGACACGGTGGCCCAGACGCCGTACACGATGGAAAGCAAACCGCAGGCGATGATCACCCACAAAGTTGTCATTGGTAGTCCCCGATTATGGAATTCAAGCCGGAGGTAGCCCCGATCCGGCTGTGCCTGGAAACGGAACCCGCCGCGCGAAACGCCTCCGGCAGGCCCCCTGAAAGTGCGCGGACATTGCCAAAAACGTTTTGCGAACGCAACGGCGGAAATCCCTGAATTCCGGCCCATTTTGGTGTCTTGCCGGCGAAATGGACGGACCCGGGAGGCCGTTTGCGACTCGCGCGGAATGGCTCCCGCGGCGCAGTCGCGCCCGGGTTTGGGCCATCTCCGCCCTCGCGAGATGGAGGGCGCGCGGAACGCCGGGGTCCCAGGGGACCCGCGGACCCCGGCGCCTCGCGGCACCGAGGCTCGCCGAAGTCTTTTCAGAGCCGCCAGTCCGCCGGTTGTCCGGCGTTCCGCGCGCGGTGTTTGAGGCTTGCTCTGCGACAACCCTGGAGGACAGACAGCCCTGGTGCGGGCATCCCCTTGGTATCCTCCGCTGGTGATCCACGGCCGGTGGACCGGATCATCGCAGCTTGGGCCGCTGGTTGAAGGATACGTCCGGCCCCCAAACCAGCCACCGCTCCCCGCCCCGCGTCTCATGACGCTGATCAGACGCCCCTTCCCCGGGACGGGATGAGTTGAATATAATCCTATTCATGCGCGAGCGCCAATCACGATAATGTGATTTATTTCCTAGTGGACGATGTCTGCGTCGCCGCGCCCGGACGCGCCGCGGTCGATTGCAGCCACGCCGGCGTTTTCAAATCAGACCGGCTGCCGCCGCCCGCGCAGGGTCAGCCAGGCCAGCAACGCCGCGGCGATCAGCACGACCGGGAACACGACCCCGTTCACCGTCACCCAGCCATAGACCGCCAGCATATTGCCGGAGGCAAAGGAGCCGATCGCCATCGAGCCGAACACCAGGAAGTCGTTGAAGCTCTGCACCCGGGTGCGCTCCTCCGGACGGTGGCATTGCGTGACCATCGCGGTGGCGCCGATGAACCCGAAATTCCAGCCCACCCCGAGCAGAACAAGACCGATCCAGAAATGCCAGAGCGTCACGCCGGCGATGCTGACGGCGGCGCTGGTCAGCAGCAGCGCAAAGCCCGCGCCGATGACGCGCTCGATTCCGAATCTGGCGATCAGGCCGCCGGTGAAGAAACTCGGCGCATACATGCCGAGGACATGCCATTGCAGCCCGAGCGCGGCATCGGTGACGGAATGATCGCACATCACCATCGCCAGCGGCGCGGAGGTCATCACCATGTTCATCATGGCGTAACTTGCGACGCCGCAGATCACCGCCACCGCGAAGCGCGGCTGCTGCAGGATCTGCGACAGCGGCCTGCCCTCGCCGCCGATCTGGATACGCGGCGGCGTCGGGATTTTCACAAAGCACAGCACGCCTGCGGCGATCACCGCCACGGCGGATTGCGCCAGAAAACTCGCCGCGAACAGATAGGGCGGCCAGAGATCCTTGGTGACGATCACAAGCTGCGGGCCCAGGATCGCCGCGAACACGCCGCCGATCAGCACCCAGGAAATGGCTTTCGGCCGGAACGCGTCGCTCGCGGTATCGGCGGCGGCGAAGCGATAGGCCTGATGCGCCGATGCATAAAGACCGCAGAAGAACGCGCCGACATTGAACAGCATGAACGACGACTGCATGACGGCCATGTAGCCGAACAGACCCGTCACCACGCCGAACGCGGTGCCGACCTGAAACGCCGTGCGGCGGCCGTAATGGCGCGCCAGCCAGCCGACCGGCAAGGTGCCGAGCCACATGCCGATGACGTAAACGGTGATCGGCACGGTCGCGTAGGCCTTGTCGGGCGCCAGCATGGAGCCGACGATGGCGCCGGTCGCCAGCATCACCGTGTTGTTGGCGCCCGCGAGCGCCTGCGTGACGGCGAGGACAATCGCATTGCGCTTGGCAAGGCGGTCATCTGCAACGAACGCACTGGCAGGCGGAGTGGCGGCCGACATATTCACTTCCCTGAATGAAGGACGCCCTTCTTAGCGGCCGGATTCGGCCCGCGCCAGTGCGGGAGGCGCAGGCCAGTCCTGCATCGCGCCGGGATGCCGGACGACCAGGGATGCAATGTCCGGCAGCGCATGCGCGCCCGCCTGCCGCATCGCAACACGAAGTTCTTCGATCAGCAGCTGGGTGACATAATCGGCGCCGCCATCGCCCAAGGCGGCCACCCCATAGAGGAACGTCCGGCCGGCCAAAGCCGCATCCGCGCCCGCCGCGCGGGCGCGCATGAGGTCGAGGCCCGAGCGCACGCCGCCGTCGAACAGGACGGTGGCGCGCCGCCCGACCGCAGCCGCCACGGCCGGAACGACATCGATCGCGGCGGGAGCCGCCTCGAACTGCCGGCCGCCGTGATTGGAGACCTGGACGCCATCGACTCCCAGCGACACGGCGATCTCTGCGTCGGCGGGATGCATCACACCCTTGACGACCAGCGGACCTTTCCAGAGATCGCGATAGCGCGCGACTTCCTGCCAGGTGAAGCCGCCGCGCACCTCGCGCTGCGCGAAACCGGCGATGTCCCGCTTGCTCGCATTTTGGCCGGCATAACGCGCCAAGGTCGGGAAGCCGGGACGGCCCTGCGTGGCCAGCGCCCACAGCCAGCCCGGGCACATCGTGACTTGCAGCATCGTCCGCAGACTCGGGCGGAACGGCAGCACTAGGCCGTTGCGCAATTCGCGCGGGCGCTTGGCGCGGCTGGGCGTGTCGAGCGTCAGCACGAGGACGTGGACGCCGGCATCTTTCGCGCGCCGCACCAGATCGATGCCGACGGCATGGTCGTTGGCCGCCAGCCGGTAAAGCTGAAACCACACCACATCGGGCGCGAGCGCCGCCAGTTCCTCGAGCGCGACGCCGCTCACGGTGCCGGCGGTGTAGGGAATGCGCGCCTGTTGCGCGGCACGCGCCAGATGACGTTCCGCGCCGGGCCACATCACGCCTTGCAGACCCATCGGCGCGATTCCGACCGGCGCGGCATAGGAGCGGCCGAACAGGGTCACTTCGGTCGATATCTCGTCGCGGTCGACGCCGTAGCGCGGCACAATCTGGATGGCATCGAGCGCAGCGGCATTGCGCAGGACAGCGAGATCACTTCCGGTGCCGCCCGCGACGGTGTCGTAGCCGAGACTCGGCACGCGGCGCTGCGCGCGCCGGCGCAGATCCTCGACGGTCGGAAAGTTCCGCTTCAGCCAGGCCTCGCGTGAATTGCCGGAGACCCCCCATCCCGCATTGCCGGGCACTGGTGTTGCGGATGAACTGGACATGCGAAGACTTCCCGGAGCGGACCTGTGATTGCGATCAGAAATGGCTGAAGGAGGAATGACTGAATGTCACCGCCGTGCCGGATGAATCGAGAAAGCGCGGCGGCTGATGGCCCTTGCTCACCCGTCCGACATCGCGGATCGCGACATGCGCCAGCTTACCGACGGCCAGAACGCTCTCCAGCCTGGCGGGCGGCACCGTCAAGATAATCTCGTAATCGTCGCCGCCGCCATAAATGGTCTCGCGCAATGTATGATCGGCGGCGAGCGCTTTTCTCGCTGCATCCGACAGCGGAACGGCCTCAAGCGCGACCTGCGCGGTCACGCCGGAGACGCGAAGTAGTTTGGACAGGTCGCCGGCAAACCCGTCGGATACGTCGATGGCCGCACTGGCATAGGTGCGGATGGTTTCCGCAAAGGCGACCCGCGGCTGCGGGAGCCGATAGCGCGAGAGCAGGTGGTCGCGCTCGCTTGCATCGATTTTCCAGCGCTCCGCCAAACCGGGCGCGCGGCGCAGTTGCAGCCCGAGCGCTGCGTCGCCGATCGTGCCGGTGACAAGGATATGATCGCCCGGCTGCGCGCCATGCCGCTTCACCATGCTGCCGCGCGGCAAGGTGCCAAGCGCAAAAATCGTCACCATCAGCGGCCCGGGAACACGGTCGGTATCTCCGCCGGCCAATTGACAATGATAGGCTTCCGAATCCTCCTTCAGGCCGCGGCAGAACGAGGAAAGCCAGCCCTCGCCGAGGTTGCGCGGCAAGGCGATCGACATCAAAAACACGGCCGGCTTTGCGCCCTTGGCGGCGAGATCGGACAGGTTCACGCGCAAGGCCTTGCGGGCGATCATGTCGGGCAGCTCGTCGGCCAGCACATGGATGCCGCCGACGATGGCGTCGGTGGTCAGGATCAGGTCATGCCCGTCGGGCGGGGTGAAAAAGGCCGCGTCGTCGGTGAGCGACAGGGCGCCGGGATGCGTCGCCAGCGGCCGGAAGAAATTTGCGATCAGCTTGTCTTCCGCCGATTCCATGTCGGGCCTCAGCCGGGCGCGCGATCGAATTCGGCCGCGCGCAGCTGGCGCGCCAGCGCGTCGAGCACGGCATTGACCATTCCGGTCTCGTCGCGGTCGACAAAGGCATTGGCGACATCGACATATTCCGAGACCACCACGCGGGCGGGAATGTCCTTGCGTTGATCAAGCTCGAAGGCGCCGGCCCGCAACACCGCGCGCAGCAGCGCCTCGACCCGCTTGAGCGGCCAGCCGGAATTCAGCGCGGCGTCGATCAGCGGATCGAGCTTGCGCTGCTCGCGCACGGCGCCGCCGACGATGTCGCGGAAGAAGGCGGCCTCGGCGGGAAGATATTTCGAGCCTTCCACTTCTCCGCCGAGCCAGTGGCTTTCGAATTCGGCGAGAATGTCCGACAACGAGGTGCCGGCAATGTCCATCTGGTACAAGGCCTGCACGGCCGCAAGCCGCGCGGCGCCGCGCTTGTTGGCTTTTCGATCGTCGGTTTTCGGCGCGCGCGTCATCGCTTTGTCCGCGCCTTCGGTTTGGCAAGGCCGCGCTTGATCGCCAGCATGGCCAAAGCCGCGCGGGCGGCATCGCCGCCCTTGTCGCCCTCGTCCGGCTTGGCGCGCGCCCAGGCCTGGCTCTCGGTGTTGACCGTCAGAATGCCGTTGCCGAGCGGGACTTTCCGCGCCACCGACAGATCCATCAGGGCGCGGGCGGATTCCTGCGAGACGATCTCGAAATGGATGGTGTCGCCGCGGATGACGCAGCCCAAAGCCACCACCCCGTCATAGGGCTTCCTCACCTGGATAGCGGCGTCGAGCGCGATCGCAATCGCGGCCGGGATTTCCAGCGATCCGGGCACGGTGATGCGGTCGACATCCGCGCCCGCCTGCGCCAGCGCGCGGGTGGCGCCCGCCAGCAGGGCGTCGGCGATATCGTCGTAGAAACGCGCCTCGACGATGAGAAAACGCGCGCTTTTCAGCCCGCTGCCGTCGTTGCTCTGGCTGCGCCGCTTGCCGGCCATCACGAAACTCCACTGTGCTGCCGTGAGGTACTCGCCCCCGGCGGGCGGCGCAAGGCCGTTACTGCGACTGCATCAGGCGCGCCGCATAGCGCGCCATCACGTCGATTTCGAGATTGAGCTGATCGCCGGCCTTGAGAGCGCCGAACGTCGTCACCGCCAGCGTATGCGGAATGATGTGAACGGAAAAATCGTCACCCGCGACGTCGTTAACGGTCAGCGAGACGCCGTCCAGCGCCACCGAGCCCTTGGCCGCGATGAAACGGGAGATCGCCTTGGGCGCACGCAAAACAAACCGCGCCTGATCGGTGAGGTCCTCGCGCGAGACCACCTCGGCCAGACCGTCGACATGGCCGCTGACGATATGGCCGCCGAGTTCGTCGCCGGCCTTCAGGGCCCGCTCTAGATTGAGTTTGACTCCGGGTTGCCACCGGCCGGCATTGGTCACCCGCAAGGTTTCGGCGGCGGCGTCGACGGCGAAGACGCAACGGCCGGCCTGCGCGGCGACCTCCACCACCGTCAGGCAAATTCCGGAACATGAAATCGACGCGCCGAGCGCGATCGAGGCCGGATCATATCCGCATCCGATCTCGATCCTGCTGAGCGTGTTGGCGCGCGGGGTCACTTTCACCACCTCGCCCAGATCCGTCACGATTCCGGTAAACATCGCTGCCCGTCAGACCCTTTCATAGATGGTGAGATTGTCGGCGCCCAGTTTCTCCTGGCCGAGACTTCGCAGCTTCGCAGACCGCGTCAGCATGTCGAGCGATTGTCCCTCGATGGCGTCGATCGCATCGGCGCCCAAGGCCGTCGGCGAGCGCAGGATGACGGCCTCGTCGATCAGGTCCGTTCGCAGGAACGACGCCGCCACGATCGGTCCGGCCTCGACCAGCACGCGCGTGATGCCCTTTTCCGCCAGCAGCTTGAGCGCCTTCAGTGGATCAAGCCCGCCCTCGCCTCGTTCGCTTCGGAGCACCGCCACGCCGGCGTCCTGCAATGCCTTCTCCCTGTCGGCCGGCGCATCCGGTCCCGCGACAACCCAGACCGGCACTTCGCGCGCGGTCGCGACCAGACAGCTTTCGAGCGGAAGCCGCAGCCTGCTGTCGAGCACCACGCGCACCGGCGATTGTTTCTGCATTCCGGGCAGGCGGCAGGTCAGCATCGGATTGTCGGCCAGGCCGGTGCCGATGCCGATCAGGACGGCATCGTTCATCGCCCGCATCATGTGCACGCGTGCGCGGGCGGCCTCGCCCGAAATCTGGAACGGACGCCGCCCTTTCAGGCCGGTCTTGCCGTCGGACGAGACCGCGAGTTTCAGGGTCACGTGGGGGCGGCCGTCATGGACCCTGCGAATATGCCCGGCATGGGCGCGACGGGATTCGGTCTCGCACAGGCCGGTCTCGACGGTCAGCCCGGCGTCCCGCAGCTTCGCATAGCCCTCTCCCGCCACCTTGGGATTGGGATCATCGAGAGCGGAGACCACGCGGGAAATTCCGGCCGCGATGATTGCGTCGGCGCAGGGCGGCGTCTTGCCGTGATGCGAACAGGGTTCAAGCGTCACATAGAGCGTCGCGTCTTTGGCGGCGTCGCCCGCGCGCCGGATCGCTTCCGTCTCGGCGTGCGGACGTCCGCCCGGCTGGGTCCAGCCGCGCCCCACCACGGCTCCGTCACTCACAATGACTGCGCCGACCGCCGGATTGGGCCAGCTGTTGCCCAGACCACGGCGGCCGATTGCGAGCGCAAGCCGCATGAAATGAGTGTCCTCGGCCGGGCTGGTCATGTCCGCCTATTTGCGCGGCGGTTGCGCCGCCTTGGCCTCGTCGTCGCCGGACAGTTCGTCGAGCGCGGTCTTGAAATCCTTCGGCTCGCGGAAATTGCGATAGACCGACGCGAATCGAACATAGGCGACGTCGTCCAGCTCGCGCAGATGCTGCATGACATTCTCGCCGATGGTGTCCGAAGTGATCTCGCTTTCGCCGAGGCTTTCGAGCTCGCGCACGATCCTGGAGACGAATTGCTCGACCCGTTCCGGATCGACCTGACGCTTGCGCAGCGAAATCTGGATCGACCGCAACAGCTTGTCGCGGTCGAACGGCACGCGCCGGCCGTTGCGCTTGATCACCACCAGTTCGCGCAATTGCACGCGCTCGAACGTGGTGAAACGGAAATTGCAGGTCAGGCAGACGCGGCGGCGCCGGATCGCGGACGAATCCTCGGTCGGGCGCGAATCCTTGACCTGGGTATCGAGGCTGGCGCAATTCGGACAACGCATTTGTCAGTCCTGATAGATCGGAAAACGCGCGACCAGTTTCCTCACCTGCTCGCGCACGGCGCCCTCCACCAGCGAATCCTCTTCGACCTGTTTCTGCGACAGGACATCGAGCACCTCGGAAATCATCTCGCCGACCTGGCGGAACTCGGCGATGCCGAAACCGCGCGTGGTTCCCGCCGGCGTCCCGAGTCGCACTCCGGAGGTGACGGTCGGCTTTTCCGGGTCGAACGGAATTCCGTTCTTGTTACAGGTGATGTGGGCGCGTCCCAGCGCGGTTTCCGACACCTTGCCGATCAGGCGCTTGGGCCGCAGATCGACCAGCATCAGGTGGGTGTCGGTGCCGCCGGAGACGATATCGAAGCCGCTGGATCTCAAAGTTTCCGACAGTGCCCTGGCATTCTCGACCACGTTCTTCGCATAGACCTTGAACGCCGGCTGCAACGCCTCCTTGAAGGCCACCGCCTTGGCGGCGATCACATGCATCAGCGGTCCGCCCTGCAGGCCGGGAAACACCGCGGTGTTGATCTTCTTCGCCAGTTCCTCGTCGTCGGTTAGGATCACGCCGCCGCGCGGTCCCCGCAATGTCTTGTGGGTGGTGGTGCTCACGACATGGGCATGCGGGAACGGCGACGGATGCGCGCCGCCCGCCACCAGGCCGGCGAAATGCGCCATGTCGACGAACAGCAGGGCGCCGACCTCGTCGGCGATCTCCCGGAAACGGCGGAAATCGATGATGCGCGGATAGGCCGAGCCGCCGGCGATGATCACCCTGGGCTTGTGCGTAAGCGCCAGCGTCTGAACCTCGTCCATATCGATGCGGTGGTCGTCCGGACGCACGCCGTACGGCACCGGATTGAACCACTTGCCCGACATGTTGAGCTTCATGCCGTGGCTCAGATGCCCGCCGGCGGCGAGATTGAGTCCCATGAAGGTGTCGCCCGGATTCATCAGCGCCAGAAACACCGCCGCATTGGCGGAGGCGCCGGAATGCGGCTGCACATTGGCGAAGCGGCAGCCGAACAGTCTGGTCACCCGGTCGATGGCGAGTTGCTCGGCCACATCGACGAACTGGCAGCCGCCGTAATAGCGTTTGCCGGGCAGACCTTCGGCATATTTGTTGGTCAGCACCGATCCCTGCGCTTCCAGCACCGCCCGGCTGACGATGTTCTCCGATGCGATCAATTCGATCTCGTCGCGCTGGCGGCCGAGTTCGCTCCGGATCGCGGCGGCGATCTCCGGATCGGTCTCCGCCAGCGAGGCGGTGAACAAAGTGGACGCTGACGCGCCGGCCGCGGATCGGTCGGTGACTGACATGAAGTGCTCCTGAATGTCCGGACCAGCGCCCCTAGCATATCGGCCTGGAACCGCCAAGACTTGAGGCAAATATTGGCTCAAGCCGCAATATCTAGCGCCCCAGCGCCGCCAGCCGGGCCTTGAGCTTGCCAAGCGCGAGTTTCTGGAGGTCGGAGCGGGAGGCCGTGACCGGCCCCATCACGGTGACCTCAAGTCCGCTGACGCTGTCGATCGCGGCCACCCTCACGACCGAACCCACCTGCTTGAATTCGAACAGGACTTCGCGCGGCTCGTCACCTTGCGCGCCCATGTCCGGTCCTATCCGCGCGTGATGGTCGCGATGTGCCCCAGGCCATCGCGATTGTAGATATCGTCGCGAAACTGCACGACACCGTCGCTGGTCGCCCAGGCCGTCACATAGACCCAGTAAAGCGGCACGGCCCTGGCGATGCGGGCATCGCGCCGCTCGCCGGAACGAATGACCTGGTCGATCTCCGGCCGCGACCAGCCCGGCGTCTCGCCCAGAAGCCAGCCGACCAGTTCCCGCACATTCTGCACGCGCACGCAGCCGGAGGAATGAAAGCGGAAATCCTCGCCGAACAGATTTTTCGACGGCGTGTCGTGCATGTAGACGCCGTGCGAGCTTGGAAAATTGATTCGCACCGATCCGAGCGAATTGAACTCGCCCGGATCCTGCTTGAACATGTAATTGACTGCCTCGTCGGAATACCAGTTGATCTGGTGCGGCTGCAACTCGTTGCCGCGCGGATCCAGAATGCGGATGCGCTGCTTGGTGAGATAGTCCGGCTCCTGCTGCATGCGCGGAATCAGGTCCTTGCGCACGATCGATACCGGCACGGTCCAGAACGGATTGAAATTGACCTCGACGATGCGGCTCTGGATGTCGGGCGACGGTCGATCCGGCTTGCCGACCACGGCAGCATGACGGGTGACGGCGATTCCGTTCTCGATCGCCTCGATCTGCGCCGCCGGAATGTTGCACATCACGAAACGGTTGCCGAGATTTCCGGAAAAGCTGCGCAGCCGGACCAGATTGGTCTTCAACTGGTTGAGCCGGATCGGCGCCGGCACGTTCAGCGCGTTGAAGGTCTGTTCGCGCACGATGCCGTCGACGGTGATCCCGTGACGGGCCTGGAAACGCTTCACGCCGGCCTCGACATAGGAGTCGAAGGCATCGTTGATGCCGGCATTGGCGGGAAGATCGCCGCCTGCGACCAGCCGCGCGCGCAACGCCGCGACCGATTTGTGGCGATTGCCCAGCCGCAGCCGGTCGGCCGGCTGCACAAAGGGCCAGCCGCCCTTGGCGACGATGGCCTCGTATTTGGGAATCACCTGTTCGGTGGTCTGCACGGTCTGCGGCGACAATGTCGCCAGCGACGCCTTCGGCATCCGGATGGTGCGCGAGCCGGGATCGAATCCCTGGCCGAATTCATTGCGCTGGGTCTGCTCGATCAGCATCTGCAGGGTGGCGTCCTGCGCGAGCGCCCGCCCTGCCGCCATCATCCCGGCCGCACCAAGCGCGCCCGACGCCATCCCGCGCAATATCTGCCGCCGGGTGATCACCGCCCCGCTCTGCCGTCTCGTCCGCATGAGAATCCGGTCCCTGTCCCATCCAGCGATATTACGCAATCGGACAGAAAGGCAACCGTATTGGGAATTTGGGACGGCAAAAACGAAGGGCCCCGACACACATCCGGGTGAACGGACCTGTGCCGAGGCAGTCGGGAGAAAGGCGGTGTCGTTGTGCTTACAGCCGGTACAGGATCTGGTCGGTCCAGAACCGCTCCAGGCGGTGCAGCGACTTGTTCAGCGTCGTGAATTCGTCGGAGCTGATGCCGCCGACCTGCTCCACCGTGCGGACGTGCTTCTGATAGAGCGCTTCCACGATGTCGCGGACCTCACGGCCCTTGTCGGTGAGCTTGATGCGGACCGAACGCCGGTCGACGCGCGACCGCTGATGATCGAGGAAGCCCATCTCGACGAGCTTCTTCAGATTGTAGGAGACGTTGGAACCGAGATAATAACCGCGCGTGCGCAGTTCGCCCGCGGTCAGTTCCTTGTCGCCGATATTGTAAAGCAGCAGAGCCTGCACCGAGTTGATGTCGGCGCGGCCACGGCGGTCAAACTCGTCCTTGATCACGTCGAGCAGACGGCGATGCAGACGCTCGACAAGTGTCAAAGCCTCGAGGTAGAGCGGCCGGACGTGGTCGAAACGCGGCGCGCCTTGCGCGGACGGCTCGACCGTTTTTGCAACGGCTTTCATGTGATGACGCCTTCCTTCGTATTTCTTTATCGTTTGACGAGGGCCCTGTTTTCCCCCGTTTAGCGATGTGAAAGTACGAAGTGCGGCTGAAGATCGGCTTAAATTCTAGAATAAAGATTAGGTTTATTTGGGATAGTGAATAGAAGATGGATCGTTCGACCTCGATGCATCCCGGTGAGATTTCGTTCACCTTGCGCGACGCACGGCGCGATCCCTCAGGCTTTTCCGGGCGAACCCGCACCATCCTCCCCGTCCTCGACGATGAAAGAATTATGCTTTGTCCAGTTGTGATCAACCTTGCAGTAAGGGCACAGAACCCTGGCCACGAATTCGGGCATCCGGGCGAAACTTTTGCTGTCGGTTTCGACGCCGGTGGAAATGTCTCGCCCCGAAACAGGACAGGTCGTGAAAATTGTCGCCATAATGCGATGGGGTCCCGGTGAAAGACCGCAACCTAGGGACCCCCGCGATCAGACACTATTAACTTTGACATAGCGGCTGCGGCTATTCCGCCACCCTCAGATGAAGGGCCGCACATGCTCAGGCGGCATTTCATAGCCAGCAATGGCCAGCAAACCGTCCCGATCGAGAAGCTCGAAGGTCCGGTCCTTCCAGCGCATGGTCTTCGACGCCGTCAGCCGCTTCAGCGTCTTGTTGGCATGCACAAGCGACATTCCGAGCGTATCGGCGACATGCTGCTGGGTGAACGGAAACTGCACCGCGCTGCCCTTCGCGAGCCCCAGTTTCTCGGCCCGCACATACATGTGCAGCAGCAGATAGGCCATGCGTTCCATCGCGCCGCGCCGTCCGATGTTGACCAGGCTCTCGTCGAGATATTGCTCGCTGCGCGCCGCGATCCAGGTCACGTCGTAGGACAGCGACGGATAGTGAGTGTAAAGCTCCCACAGCCGCTCGCGCGGAAAGATGCAGAGCGTCATGTCGGTGAGCGCTTCGATCGAATGCTGCATTTCGTTGGCGACCGCGCCCTGCAGTCCCAGAAAGTCCGACGGCAAGGCAAAGTTCAGGATCTGCCGGCGGCCGTCCGCAAGCATCTTGTAACGGAACGCCCAGCCCGCCAGCACGGTATAGAGATGCGCGCTGTTGGTGCCCTGCAGCAGGATGTTGGTGCCGGCCTCGACATTCAGTTCGCCGGACTTGAGGTTGCTGACGAACTCGACCTCTTCAGGCGTGAATTTGCGCAAGACCGGCAATGCCCGCAGCGGACATTTCTCGCAGGGAATGCGGCGCCCCTGCCCGACCGCGGACTCCCGGCTGGAGGCGGGGGCAGCACGTTTTCTGGATTTGGTCATGGATGGAACGGACGCCCGCAAAGCTGTTCGAGACAACGCGCGTGCCGTCATTTGGTTGCAGGACATCAATTGTCCCGCAGAAAATTGACGATGCCGGAAAAGTCCCGGGTCCCCTCCCCGCTGTCGACATAGGCGGAGTAGATCGCCGCCGCGCCCGCGCCCAAGGGCGTGCGGGCCTGCACCGCGCCGGCCGCTTCCTTGGCCAGGCGCAGATCCTTCAGCATCATGCTGGCGGTGAAGCCGGCCTGATAATCGCGGTTGGCGGGAGACGTCGGCACCGGACCGGGCACCGGGCAATAGCTGGTCATCGACCAGCACTGGCCCGACGACTTCGATGAAATGTCGAACAGCTTCTGGGCGTCGAGACCGAGCTTCTCCGCCAGCACGAAAGCTTCCGACACCGCGATCATCGACACGCCGAGGATCATGTTGTTGCAGATCTTGGCGGCCTGGCCGTTGCCCGGCCCACCGGCATGGACAATGGTCTTGCCCATGGCTTCGAGAACGGGCCTCGCCTTCTCGAAAGCGCTGTCGCTGCCGCCGACCATGAAGGTGAGCGTGCCGCCCTGCGCGCCGCCGACGCCGCCGGAGACCGGCGCATCGACCATCGTCAGGCCCTTGGCCTCGGCGGACGCCACCACATCACGCGCGGTCGCGACATCGATGGTGGAGGAATCGATCAGCAGCGTTCCCGGATTGGCGCTGTCCACAATGCCGCCGGGCTCGAGATAGAGCTCGCGCACCTCCTGGCCGGAGGGCAGCATGGTGACCACGATTTCCGCGCGCGAGGCCGCGATCTGGGCGCTTTCCATGGAGGCGCCGCCGCCGGCAACCAGCTTCTCGACCGAGTCCCGGTTGAGATCGAAGCCTTCCACGGTATGGCCGGCCTTGATCAGATTCAGCGCCATCGGCAGCCCCATATTGCCGAGCCCAATGAATCCGATCCGTGCCATGCGAGCCTCCCGACTTGTTCACACACTCAGTGTGGATGTTCGCGCGCCGATTGCAGCGCAAGAAAAAGATAGCAGCACAACAGCGCCAGTTCGATTGCGACGATGGCGACCGATCCGCCATAGATCTGCGGAAAGAACACCTCGACTGCCGCCATCGAGACCGCCGCGGTGAGCCAGACCACAGCGCCCCAGACGGCGGCCAGCCAGAGTCCGACCGCCGCGACCAGATCAATGACCGCAAAATAGACCGTGGCGGTCTGCCAGGGGATCGGGCGGGCGGCGAAATTGGTGTCCGGCCCCTCTCCGATCCCCAGCACGATCGACCAGTGGAACAGTCCCTTCAACATGGAGAGCACGGCCATCACCCGCAGGAAAAGCACCAGCCATCGCGTCCACTTCCCCTGTTCGGGCGAATTCTTGTGGGCGCGAACCGGCTCGATGGTGCGGCTTTGGTCGGTTGTGATGGGGTCGGTCATTCCGTTCCGCGATTCAAGACGAGTTCTGCGCTGCCAAGCGACGCAAAATGGCGCGCGACATCATGGTCGGTGACATCGGCGAGCGCGGCCGGCCGCCATACCGGGGTGTTGTCCTTGTCGACGATCACCGCGCGCACGCCTTCATACAGATCATGACCATGGAGGATGCGCGACACGATGCGAAATTCAATAGCCATGCACTCCTCGAACGTCTGTGTCTTGCCGAGCCGCATCTGCGCCAGCGCGATTTTGAGGCTGGTCGGCGACTTCGAACGGATGGTTTGCGCGGTCGCCGCCGCCCAAGTGGCATCATCTGATCCCGAAACCGTCTCCCGGTCCAATCCGTCCAGAATGTCCTCGATCCGCTCATACGAGAAAAGCCGGTCGATGGCACGACGGCGCGGCATCACCTCGCCCTCTCCCGGTCTCGTCATAAAGGATGAGAGAATGGCGTCGACCGGCTCGGCGCTGCACAGGGCGTCGAGAAGGCCCGCAAATCGTGGTGAATTCACATAATGCGTGGCCGCGCCGGCCAGAACACCGTCCGCCGCTTTCAGCCGCTCGCCCGTCAGCGCGCAAAAGGTGCCGGTCTCGCCCGGCAGGCGCGGCAACGCATAGGTTGCGCCCACATCCGGGAAGAAGCCGATGCCGACTTCCGGCATCCCGAAGGCATAGCGGTCGCCGGCGACGCGATGCGACCCATGGACGGAAATGCCGACGCCGCCGCCCATCACCGGCCCGTCGATCAGCGACAGATAGGGTTTCGGATAGCGCTTGATGAAGGCATTCAGCGCATATTCCTCGCGGAAAAACTCCAGCGCCCCGGTCTGTTTCCCGGCGCGGCCGAGATCGTACAGCGCGCGGATATCGCCGCCGGCGCAGAAGGCGCGCTCGCCATTGGCGGTGACGACAACGCGCGTGATGGCAGTATCGGCCGCCCAGGTCCGCAACTGCGCATGCAACGCCCGCACCATGTCGTGCGTCAGCGCATTGAGCGCCTTCGACCGATTGAGCGTAACCAGGCCGGCGCCGCCGCGGATGTCGAACAGGATGTCGCCGGACGGAGAATTCAAGTCAGTTTCCCATCAGGTCGCGGCTGACGATCAGCCGCATGATCTCGTTGGTGCCTTCCAGGATCTGATGGACCCGGACGTCGCGCAGCACGCGTTCGATCGGATGGTCGCGCAAATAGCCGTAGCCGCCATGCAGTTGCAGGCAGCCATTCACGACCTCGAATCCGACGTCGGTGGCGAAGCGTTTGGCCATCGCCGCAAGGCGCGTGGCGCCCGGCTCGCCGGCGCTCACCGCGTGCGCGGCGCGGCGCACCATCAGGCGCGCGGCTTCAAGTTCGGTGGCATAGTCGGCGATGCGAAAGCGCAGCGCCTGAAACTCCGAGAGGCGTGAGCCGAACTGCTTGCGCTCGCGCATGTAGCCGATGGTGCGGTCGAGACAGAATTGCGCGCCGCCGAGCGAACAGGCTGCGATGTTGAGCCGCCCGCCGTCGAGCCCCATCATTGCAATTTTGAACCCGTCGCCCTCCTTGCCTATGAGGTTCTCCGCCGGAACGCGGCAATTCTCGAACATCACCATCGCGGTCGGCTGCGACTTCCAACCGAGCTTCTGTTCCCGGGCGCCGAAGGAAAGACCAGGCGCGTCCTTCTCGACCACAATGCAGGAGATACCCTTTGGCCCCGCGCCGCCGGTGCGCACCATGCAGACATAGATATCGGAGGCACCGCCGCCGGAGATGAACGCCTTGGCGCCGTCGAGCACATAATGGTCGCCGTCGCGTCTTGCCCGCGTTGCGAGATTCGCCGCGTCGGAGCCGGCACCCGGCTCGGTCAGGCAGTAGCTCGCGAAATGCTCCATCGCGCAGAGCTTGGGCAGGAAGCGCCGGCGCTGCGCTTCGCCGGCAAAGGCGTCGATCATCCAGGCCGCCATGTTGTGGATCGAGATATAGGCGGCGGTCGAGGTGCAGCCCTGCGCCAGTTCCTCGAAGATGAGGGTGGCATCGAGTCGCGACAAGGCCGAGCCGCCGACATCCTCCCTGACATAGATGCCGCCAAAGCCGAGCGCCGCGGCCTCGCGCAAAGCCGCAACGGGGAAAATCTCGCCCTCGTCCCAGTCCCGGGCATGGGGCATCATCTCATTCTGGGCGAATTGCCGCGCGGTGGCCTGAAAGGCGCGCTGATCGTCCGAGAGAGCGAAATCCATGCTTTCAGCGATAAGTGCGCCGTTTACCTCAGTCAATCTGCTCTGCAACGGGGCCATGGCAGGCGACCGCCAAACCGGATAAAACCGGCCCGAACCGGAGCCCTCCATGGCGATCAAATTCGGCCGTCCGATCGAGAACAAAACCCGCTTTGTGCCGGTCGAACCCGGCACCGCCGCCGACGGCGGCCCGCTCGATCTGCCGACGCGCCCGCGCCGGCTGCGCCGCGCGGAATGGATGCGCCGGATGGTGCGCGAGAATGTGCTCACCACCGACGATCTGATCTGGCCGGTCTTTGTGGTGGACGGCAGCAAGGTCCGCACCGCCATCCCGTCCATGCCGGGCGTCGAGCGGCTCTCGATCGACGAAATGCTGCGCGCGGCCGAACAGGCCGCCCGGCTCGCCATCCCCTGCCTGGCGCTGTTTCCCTATACCGACCCGAAATTGCGCGACGAGCATGGCTCCGAGGCAACCAATCCCGACAATCTGGTCTGCCGCGCCATCCGGGCGATCAAGACGGAATTTCCCGAACTTGGCGTGATGTGCGACGTCGCGCTCGATCCCTTCACCAGCCATGGCCATGACGGCCTGCTGCGCGATGGCGTGATCCTCAACGACGAGACCGTCGAGGTGCTGGTGCGGCAAGCGCTGGTGCAGGCGGATGCCGGCTGCGACATCATCGCGCCGTCCGACATGATGGATGGCCGCGTGGGTGCGATCCGCACCGCGCTCGACGCCGCCGGACATACCGACGTCGCCATCATGGCCTATGCGTCGAAATACGCCTCGGCCTTCTATGGACCGTTCCGCGACGCAGTCGGCTCGTCCAAGACGCTGACCGGCGACAAACGCACCTACCAGATGGACTATGCCAATTCCGACGAGGCGCTGCGCGAAGTCGCGCTCGACATCGAGGAAGGCGCCGACATGGTGATGGTGAAACCCGGCCTGCCCTATCTCGACATCGTGCGGCGGGTGAAGGACACCTTCGGCATGCCGACCTTTGCCTACCAAGTGTCGGGCGAATACGCGATGATCATGGCGGCGGCGCAGAACGGCTGGCTCGACGGCGACATGGCGATGATGGAAAGCCTGATCGCCTTCAAGCGCGCCGGCGCCGACGGCGTGCTGACCTATTTCGCGCCGAAGGCGGCGGAGAGATTGAAGACCGCATAACGGTCCTTGCCGGGCGCGAATTATTCCATCGCCTCGCCGGCATTCAGCCGCACCGGCTGATAGCCGTCCTCCGCCATCGCCCTGATGATCTCTTCGGCATGCGCGCGGTCGCGCGTCTCCACCGTGACATCGAGCCGGGCGCCCTTGGCCGGCACGTCGAGAAACAGCCTTTTGTGATCGACCTCGAGAATGTTGGCGCCAAGCACGCCGAGCCGCGTCGCGATATGGCCAAGCACGCCCGGCCGGTCCGGAATGGTGAGGCGGAATGACAGGATCAGTTCGCCGCGCTCCAGTTCGCGCACCATGATCGAGGCGAGAATGCGCGGATCGATATTGCCACCACACAGGATCAACCCGACGCGCTTGCCGCGAAAACGTTCGGGCTCCGCCAGCATCGCGGCCAGCCCCGCCGCGCCGGCGCCTTCCGCCATGGTTTTCTGCAGCGTCAGATAGGTGTTCACCGCGCGTTCGAGATGCGCCTCATCCACCAGCAGGATGCCGGACACCAGTTCGCGCACGACCGGCAACGCAAGCGTGCCGACATTTTTCACCGCGATGCCTTCCGCCAGAGTCGGGCCGCCGACCGGCTTGTTGCCGCCGGTGATGGCGTTCCACATCGCCGGATAAAGCGCGGCCTCGACGCCTACGATATCGATCTGCGGCCTGACCGCCTTGGCGGCAATGGCGTTGCCGGCGATCAGACCGCCGCCGCCGATCGGAATGACCAGGCAGTCGAGGTCGGGCTGCTCGTCCAGCATCTCGAGCGCGATCGTGCCCTGACCCGCAATCACACGCGGGTCGTCGTAGGGATGGACCAGAACCAGATTGCGCGCGGCCTGCAGGTCTTCCATGCGCGCCTGCGCTTCGGCCACGCTCTCGCCATGCAAGACGACGTCGGCGCCGTATCCCTTGGTGGCGGCGATTTTCACCAGCGGCGTCGTCACCGGCATGACGATGGTCGCCGCAATGCCGAGCTTCGCGGCGTGATAGGCCACCGCCTGCGCATGGTTGCCGGCGGACATCGCGATCACGCCGCGGCTCCGCTCCATCCTGTCGAGGCTCGCCAGCTTGTTGAGCGCGCCGCGTTCCTTAAACGAATTGGTGACCTGCAGATTCTCGTATTTCACGAAGACCGTCGCGCCGGTCAGGTCCGACAGTCGGGGCGCCGCCAGCATGGGCGTGCGCACCACACGGTTGGCGAGAATCGCCTGGGCGGCCTCGATATCGGTAATCGCAATGGTCATGTCAGGTTCGTGGCAGAGCGGGGCTGAAAATGGCGTCTCCGCGGCACCAGACGCCATGTTTTCGGCGAGATCAACCGCCAGAAAAAGCGGGCCGGCCGGCGGAGGCCGGCGTTGTCCCGCGCCGAGACCTGTCATGCCGAAACTGTTCTGGACCTATGCCGGACGAATGGCGTTCTCGATCCTCTGCTCCCTGGCCGGGGCCCTGCTTGTCGCGAAGCTCGGCCTGCTGCAGCCCGCGGCGCCGAAGCTCGAGAAGATCGTGTTCGACCAGTCAGACCTCACTCGTTATGGCGACATCGTGGAGCGGGTCGAAGCCGGCCATATTGCGATGCGCGAACTGAAGGCCAAGCAGGAGGCCGAGGCCCACCGTCAGGCGGCCGTGGAAGCGGCCGAGAGACATGCGGCGGCCGAACAGGCGCGCAGCCGCGCCGCGGCTTTGGCCACGGCCCAAGCCGAGCGCATCAAGAAGGCTCCCGCCATGCGCCGGGAGGCAGCCATGACCGCGCCCGTGACCGTGCCGGCGGCTCCGCTGGTGATCACGCCGGCCGTGGTGGCCGAACGGCCAGTCCCGCGCGACGGACTCGAAGGCATGTTCGACAAGCTCGCCTCCGGCGTTGGCAAAATCCGCGACTTCGTCGTGAATGCGGTGCGGATCGAGAAACCCGCCCATCTGCCGTTCGGCTCTGCCTCTGGCGCCTCCGATTCGATCCCCGTGATCGATGAGGTGCGGAGCCGCCTGAGGCTGCCCGCCTTCGAGATGTGACTGCGTCTCAGCGACCGCTCTCGCAAATCTGATCGGACCATGCCCGGAACCACTTGCGCTGGGACGCTTTTTGTCCACAGTCCGTTCGAGAGGATTTGGGTGTTCCATGAGCAGCGAGCCGGGTAGCAGCAACGATCCGAAACGCATCGGCGTGTCGTTCGACGTCAAGCCGCATGCCTATGATCCGGCGACCAGTCCGGAACTGTTCGAGGGCGTGCCGGCGCGCCGGGTGATCGCTTTCATGATCGACCTGATCATCCTCGCGATCCCGATGATCTTCCTCGCCATTCTGATTTTCGCCGTCGGCGTCGTGACATTGGGTCTTGGTTTTGTACTGTACGGACTGATGCCCGTGGTCTCGGTGCTGTGGGCCCTGTTCTATTACGGCATGACGCTGGGCAGCCCGCGCTCAGCCACCATCGGGATGCGGGTGATGGATCTGGAAATGCGCACCTGGTACGGCGCGCCCAGCTATTTCCTGCTCGGCGCCGTGCACGCGGTGGTGTTCTGGGTGACGGTCTCCGCGCTGACCCCGCTGATTCTGGCGGTCTGTTTCTTCAACGACCGCCGCCGGCTGCTGCATGACATGCTGGTCGGCACCGTGGTGATCAACAATCAGGTGCGGGCCGCCGCGATCCGGACCGTCCGCCCCGCAACGCCCTAGCCCCGCCGCAGGCCTTTGACGAACGCGGCCTGACAGGAGACATTGGGGGTCCGGAAGGAGCGATCGGACCATCCCGTGACCCAGCATTCGCGCGATACCCCGCAATTCTACCTGACGGCGCCTTCGCCCTGCCCCTATCTGCCGGGCAAGGAAGAGCGGAAGGTCTTTACGCATCTGGTGGGGGACCGCGCACCGGGACTGAACGACCTCCTGACTCATGGCGGCTTCCGCCGCAGCCAGTCCATCGCCTATCGCCCCGCCTGCGAAACCTGCCGCGCCTGCGTGTCGGTGCGGGTGGTGGCGGACGATTTCCGGCCCACCCGCTCGATGCGCCGCATCGCCGACCGCAATGCCGATCTGCTTGGCGAGATGCGCAGCGCCACCCCGACCTCCGAGCAATATTCGGTGTTCCGGGCCTATCTCGACACCCGGCATCGCGACGGCGGCATGGCCGACATGACGGTGCTCGACTACGCCATGATGGTGGAAGACAGCCATGTGGAGACCCGCACCGTCGAATACCGGCGGCGCGAACCCGGCTCCCTGCTGCAGGGCCGCGGCACCGGCACCCTGCTCGCGGTCGCGCTCACCGACGTGCTCAATGACGGCCTGTCGATGGTCTATTCCTTTTTCGAGCCGGAGGAGGAAAGCCGCTCGCTCGGCACTTTCATGATCCTTGACCACATCGCCCGCGCCCGCCGCATGGGGCTGGCCTATGTGTATCTCGGTTACTGGGTCCGCGGCTCCCGCAAGATGGACTACAAGAGCCGCTTCCTGCCGCAGGAACGCCTTATGTCGCAGGGCTGGGTGCGGGCCGAACTCTAGCCGCCCGTCGCCTAAAGCCCTGAATTTCTGCGAATTATTCGCTAATGGATTGACAAGACGTCCTGGGCACACCATCTTATTGCGAATAATTTGCAATAGCAGATAGGGCGAAAATGAAGTTCCCCTTCCGTTTTTCCGTCGCCGCCGTGATCTCGGCGGCTGTGGTCACAATCGCCGTCTGGATGGCCGCCGGTGTCCCGGCATACAGTCAGACTCGCCCGCTCAAGGTGGTGGCAACCGTCTCCATGCTGGCCGATGCCGTGCGGCAAATCGGCGGCAGCCGCGTCGAGGTGGCGAGCCTGCTTGGCGAAGGCGTCGATCCGCACACCTACCGCCCCACCCGCAGCGACATCGCGCGGCTGTCGGGCGCCGACATCGTCATCGCCAACGGACTTCATCTCGAGGCGCAACTCGGCGAGGCGCTGAAGTCACTCGGCAAGACCAAACCGGTCTGGTACGCCGCCGAACACATTCCGCAGGACCGGCTGATCTCCGATCCGAATTATCCGGGCCGCTTCGATCCGCATGTCTGGATGGATCCGAAATTGTGGACGACGGTCGTGGAGTCGGTGCGCGACGCACTGATCGTTCGCGATCCGGCCGGACGCGCGACCTATCAGGCCGGCGCCAAGGCGTATATCGCGCAGCTGGCGGCGATCGACGATTATACGCGGCGCATTCTCGCACCGGTACCGGCCGGTTCGCGCGTGCTCGTCACCGCGCATGACGCGTTCAACTATTTCGGCCGCGCATACGGGTTCGAGGTCGAAGGCGTTCAGGGCCTGTCGACGGAAAGCGAAGCCGGCCTCAAGCGCGTCGAGGAACTGGTGCGCCTGGTGGTCGACCGCAAGGTGAGAGCTGTGTTCTTCGAAAGCTCGGTGCCCGACCGCAACATCCGCGCGCTGGTGGAAGGCGCCGCCGCGCGTGGCCACAAGCTGGCGATCGGCGGAGAGCTCTATTCCGACGCGCTCGGCACGCCCGGCACCTATGAAGGCACCTTGATCGGCATGCTGGACCACAACGGCACGACGATCGCGCGCGCGCTTGGCGGCGATGCCCCGGTGCGCGGCATGGCCGGCAAACTCAAGCATGGCGGCTGACGGCGTGCTGGCGCCATCGCGTTCCGACGTGCAGAGTGCGGACGCCATGCGTTCGCCGCCTGTCGCCGTCCACAACCTCTCCGTCGCCTATGGCGGCGTGCCGGCCCTCATCGACGTCACCTGGACATCGCCGCCCTCCGGGCTGGTTGCGATTGTCGGACCAAACGGCGCGGGCAAATCAACGTTGCTGAAAGCCATGCTCGGTCTTGTCCCGGCCGCTTCGGGCGAAGCATTGATTCATGGAGAGAAGATCGAGCGGCAATACGGTCGCGTGGCGTATGTCCCGCAGCGCTCCAGCGTGGATTGGGATTTTCCCGCGACCGCGCTCGACGTGGTGGCGATGGGACTGTATCGCCGCATCGGCTGGCTGCGGCCGGTGCGACGCGCCGATCGCGAACGCGCCCGCGGCTATCTCGAGACCGTCGGCCTCAGCGATCTGGCCGACCGGCAGATCGGCGCGCTGTCGGGCGGCCAGCAGCAGCGTGTCTTCATCGCGCGTGCGCTGGCGCAGGAGAGTTCGCTTTATCTGCTCGACGAACCGTTCGCCGGCGTGGATGCGACGACCGAACGCATCATGACAAACGTGTTTCGCAAGCTGCGCGCCGACGGCGCGCTGGTGATCTGCGTGCATCACGACCTCGGCTCGGTTCCGGAGATTTTCGATCATGTCCTGCTGCTGAACCGCCACGTGATCGCCGCCGGTCCGGTTGTCACCGACTTCACGCCGGCGCTGATCGCCAAAACCTACGGGGTGCCGCTGGAGCCCCTGGGACAGGCCAAAGCCGCGCCCGACGATGTCTGAGACGTCCTCCCAGTTGCTCGACGTTCTGCTGCTGCAAAGCGGATACAACACCACCGTGGTGATGCTGGGCGCCGCGGCGCTCGGGATCGCGGCCGGCGCAGCCGGCGTATTCGCGATGCTGCGGCGGCGCGCATTGGTGGCCGATGCGCTGGCCCATGCCACACTGCCCGGCGTCGCCATCGGCTTCATCGTGGCGGTGCTGCTGGGACTGCCCGGCCGCACGCTGGGATTCCTGCTGGCGGGCGCCGCAATCGCCGCCCTGCTCGCGGCGCTGTCCATCCAGGCCATTCGCAATCATACGCGCCTGCCTGAAGACACGGCGATCGCGAGCGTGCTGGCGACCTTCTTCGCGCTGGGCATCGTCCTGCTCAGCGTGATCCAGACCTTGCGCACCGGCGGACAGGCGGGTCTCGACGTCTATTTGCTGGGCGCCACCGCCGGCATGCTGCGGCACGAGGCGATCACGCTTGCGATCCTTTCCATCGTGATCGCCGCAATCATCTCGCTGCTGTTCAAGCAACTCGTGCTGGTCGCCTTCGATATCGAATTCGCGCAGACGCAAGGGTTTCCGGTGCGCGCGCTGGATCTGGCCGTGATCGCGCTGGTGCTCGCGGTCGTAGTCATCGGCCTGCGCATCGTCGGTCTTGTGCTGATAGTCGCGCTCATCGTCATTCCGCCGGCCGCGGCGCGGTTCTGGTCGAACCATGCCGGTCCGATGACGGTGATCTCGGCCGCCATCGGCGCCGTGAGCGCGTATGTCGGCGCCGCGATCTCGGCGGTTTATCCCGACGTGCCGACCGGCGCGGTGATCGTGCTGGTGGCGTTCGCGATCTTTGCCGTCAGCGTGGCCCTCGGCACCGCGCGCGGCCTGCTGCCGCGTTATGCCGGGCGGCATGCGTGGCGGGAGCGCCGGCCATGACCGAGTTCCTGCAGATCGACTTTCCCGCACTTATTTGCGGAACGCTGGCGGCGCTGGTCTGCGCGCTGGTCGGCAATTTTCTGGTGCTGACCCGGCAGAGCATGTTTGGCGATGCCGTCGGCCACGTCGTCTTTCCGGGAATTGTCATTGCCTATCTTCTGGCCGGAACGACTGCGATCTGGGTGATGCTGGCCGGCGCGGGAACGGCGGCGCTGGTCACGGCGCTGCTGGTCGAATTCCTGCGGCGCATCGCGGGCGTCGATCCATCGACCGCGCTTGGCGCGGTGTTCACCGCCATGTTCGCGCTCGGCGTGGTGCTGCTCGAGCAAAGCGGCCTCGCCGGCACCTCGTTCGACGTGCATCACATTCTTTACGGCAATGTCGAAGCCGCGATCTGGCCGGCGGCGACCGGCCCTGCCAGCCTGTTCAACATGGACACACTGTCGCAATTGCCCGCGCAGATCGGGCGGCTGATGATCGGGCTTGGGCTGGTGACCGCAACGATCCTGCTGCTGTTCAAGGAATTGCGGATCGTGTGCTTCGATCCAGTCTTCGCCGCAACGATCGGCCTTCGTCCGAAGCTGGTGGGCGCCGTGATCACCGCGCTCGCCGCACTTGCGGCCGTGGTCTCGCTGGAGGCCGTGGGGGTCATTCTGGTGGTGGCGATGATGGTCTGTCCGCCCGCCACCGCCCGCCTGCTCACCGACGATCTGCGCATGCAGGTTGTCATCTCGGCGGTCGTCGCCATCGCAAGCGGGATTCTGGGCTATGGCGTCGCCGCCTTCCTGCCGTCCGCCCTGGGCTTTGATCTGTCGCTGGGCGCGGCCGGCACCATCGCCGTGGTCGCGGGCCTGTTCCAGCTGGCCGCCATGCTGGCGGGACCGAAGCGCCGCCCCGCAAGGGTTGCCTAGTTATCCTCACCTGATGTTTCACCTGAGGATAACTGCGCCCCAACGTCAGAACCTGCCGTCAAGCAACGGAATCAAAGGGTCTTTCCGAACTTGTTGTTCTTCGGAAAACCCTTGGGCGCCAGCCGGCCGGCGTCGGACCTGTTGCCGCGCCAGTCGGACAATTCCTTCATCGGCATCGAGAAGGCGCGCCCGGCCCCGTCCAGCCAGGTCAGTCCGTCCTTGGCGGTAAAGGTGATCAGGTCGGACAATCCGCCATCCTTGTAGCGCTGCAGCCGCACCCCCGCGCCCCGGGTCATTTCCGGCACCTGCTCGAGCTTGAAAATCACCATCTTGCGGTTCTCGCCGATGGCCGCGGCCAGTTCGCCGTCGACGGTCGTGATCGCGCAGGCGCCGTCCTTGTCCTTCACGTTGAGGATCTGCTTGCCCTTGCGGGTGTTGGCCACGCATTCATCCTCGGACACGATGAAGCCGCGCCCGGTCTGGCTGCCGACCAGGAATTTGCGCCCGCCCTGATGGGCAAAGGCCGCGATGATGTCGACATCCTGCTCCATGTCGATGAACAGCCGCAGCGGCTCGCCATGTCCCCGCCCGCCCGGCAGCTTCGACGCGTCCACCGTGTAGAAGCGGCCATTGGTCGCGAAGATCAGGCACTTCGTGGTGGTCTCGGCGGGGAACGAGAATTTCAGCGCGTCGTCGGTCTTGAAGGCGACGCCGGACAGATCCGACACATGACCCCGCAGCGCGCGGACCCAACCCTTCTCCGACACCACGACGGTGATCGGCTCGCGCACCACCATCGCCTCCTCGACGGCGGCGACGGCGTGTTCGGCCACAGTGCCGAAGGTGGTGCGGCGCTTGCCGAGTTCGGTCTTCGGACCGAAGGCCTCGCGCACCGCCTTGATTTCGTCCGACACCTTTTTCCACTGCTGCGCCTCGGAGCCAAGCAGCGCCTTCAGGCCCTTGCGCTCCTCGCGCAACGACTTGTCCTCCTGCTTGATCTCCATCTCCTCCAGCTTGCGCAAATTGCGCAGCCGCATGTTGAGAATGGCGTCGGCCTGCACGTCGGTGAGCTTGAAGGTGCGCATCAGCACCGGCTTCGGCTCGTCCTGGGTGCGGATGATCTTGATCACCTTGTCGATGTTCAGATAGGCGATCAGATAGCCGCCCAGCACTTCCAGGCGATGATCGATCTGCTTCAGGCGGAAATTCGAGCGGCGGACCAGCACGTCGCGGCGATGATCGAGCCATTCGCGCAACGCTTCCGCCAGACCGACGACGGTCGGCACGCGGCCCTTGACCAGCACATTCATGTTGAGCGGAATGCGGGTCTCGAGCTCTGTCAGCTTGAACAGCGATTCCATCAGCACCGCGGAATCCACCGTGCGCGCGCGCGGCTCGATCACCAGCCGCACGTCCTCGGCCGATTCATCGCGGATGTCGGCGACCAGCGGCAGCTTCCGCTCGTTCAGGAGTTCGGCGATCTTCTCGACCAGACGCGACTTCTGCACCAGATACGGAATCTGGGTGACCACAATCTGGTAGGTGCCGCGCCCGGTGTCTTCTTCCTTCCAGCGTGCGCGCACCCGGAACGAACCGCGTCCGGTGGCATAGGCTTCCGCGATCGTTTCCGGCGAATCCACGACGATGCCGCCGGTCGGAAAATCAGGACCAGGCACGAATTTCATCAGCGTCCTGGAGCGCGCATTTGGATTTGAGATCAGAAACAGCGCCGCGTCGCAAAGTTCCGCCGCATTGTGCGGCGGGATCGACGTCGCCATGCCGACCGCGATGCCCTGCGAGCCGTTGGCCAGCAGATTGGGAAACGCGCCCGGCAGCACGACCGGCTCTTCCGACAGGCCGTCGTAGTTGGGACGGAACTCGACCGAGTCCTCGTCGATGCCGTCGAGCAGAAGCCGCGCGACCTCGGTCATGCGCGCTTCGGTATAGCGGTAGGCGGCGGCGTTATCGCCGTCGATATTGCCGAAATTGCCTTGTCCGTCGACCAGCGGGTAGCGCGAGGAGAAATCCTGCGCGAGCCGGACCAGCGCATCGTAGATCGCCTGATCGCCATGCGGATGGAAGTTACCCATCACGTCGCCGACGATCTTGGCCGACTTCTTGAAGGTGGCTCCCGGATCGAGCCGCAGCAGCCGCATGCCGTAGAGAATCCGGCGGTGGACCGGCTTCAGGCCGTCGCGCGCATCCGGCAAGGCCCGGTGCATGATGGTGGACAGGGCGTACGCCAGGTAGCGTTCTTCCAACGCCTCGCGCAGCGCGATTTCCTGAACGTCGCCTTTCTCCGGTGGAATCGTTTGCTTTCCCATGTTGTGTCGGTAACGCGCAAAATGGCCATGAACAAGGGATGAACATCAAAACCACTGCGAATTCAGGTCCGAACCGCTCTACTCTCGACCTGAGGGGCAACAGCGCACATCCGGGAACCGCTCCTCGGTGCGGCGCGGAATGATCGACAACGACGGAGGAAACGACGAGCGAAGGAAATCGAGCCCGGGTTCCGGATGGTGCGTCGCAGAATTTGCGTTAAGCCTCGTCATTTAACGTTTTTTTGAGCGCCCGAGACGATCTGCAGGCAAAAATTTCCAAGTCTTGCCGTTTTTCTTGCTACCCTATGATCCGCGACCGCATCGAATCTTCGTTGCGGTGGGTGGGCTGGCCGGCCGGCTCCCCACTCAAGGGGCAAGGTCGATATCAACGGCGGCGGACGGCTGAACCGCACTCAAGCGGAACGATGTCGCCCGCCTCAGGAAGTAACAACGGAGATATCCATGAAAAAGATTCTTTTTGCGATGCTGGTCGCTATCGGCCTCGGTTTGGCCGGCACGACCGGGGCGTCTGCCGCCCCGGCGAGCGGCGCGGCCATTGGCGGCGCCATCGACATGCAAAACATGATCGAACAGGCTCAATATTATTACGGCCACCGCCGCTATCGCGGCCCGCGCTGCCGCAGCGTCCGCGTCTGCCGCGGCCACGGTTACTATCGCCGCTGCTGGTGGGAACGCCGCTGCTGGTAATGGCGCACAACGCCTGAAGCGAAGGCCGGTCTCTCGGGACCGGCCTTTTTCTTTGGAAGGTGCGTGTCAGGCGGCGTTCGGCAAGACGCGAGAGATCGCCGCGATGAAATGGGCGCGCGCGTCCGGAAATCCGAGATTGCGCGGCTCCAGGACATAGCGCGACAGAAAAAACCCGGTCAGCGCAAACCCGCGCCCGATATCGACGCCCGAAGGCGCACCGTGCTGGTCCTCCGCCAGAAAGGCCGGCAAGGCCAGCAACCGGTCGCGCCATTCCTCGCCGGCCTCGCGCGACACCGCCCGCCCGGATTTGGGCGAGACATACACCAGATCGTCGGTCTGCCCGGTCGCGGCACAGGACATGAGGTCGAGGCCGAATCCGAGTTCGGCCAGCATCTGCATCTCGAAATGCACCACATGCGCAGCGGCCGTCGCCGGATCGTCGAGTGAATTCAGAATCGATTCCAGGCTGTCATAGACCACGTCGTGCGGATCGCGTTCCGGCAGCAGCCGCGCCAAGGCCGCCAGATGCGTGACGGCATAGACGGCGTGCGAGGACGTGAGCAGCGCGCCGGCGCGCAGATTGAGCCCCTCCACGGTGTAGCTGCCCAACTGATCGTCCAGCCGCGCTCGCCAGATCGCGCGCAACGAATTGCCGGGCTGCAGGAGTGGACGCATGCGCGAACCCGCGCCGCCGCGCACCAGTCCGAGATGGCGGCCATGCTCGCGCGTCATCAGTTCGAGGATGGCATTTGCCTCCCCGTGCTTGCGGACGCCCAGAACGATGCCGTCATCAAGCCAGTGCATGCCGTCAACCTTGCAGGCGAGTCTGCACCGGCGTCAATCCTTCGGAAAATCCAGCCCCATCTCGCGATAGCGGGCGGGATCGTCGCCCCAGCCCTCGCGCACCTTCACAAACAGGAAGAGATGCACCGGCGTTTCGGCCACTTCCGCGATGTCCCTGCGGGCGTCGGCGCCGATCGCCTTGATGGTCTGGCCGGCCTTGCCGAGAACGATTTTACGCTGGCTTTCGCGCTCGACAAAGATGGTCTGCTCGATGCGGACCGAGCCGTCCTTGAGCTCCTTCCAGTCCGTGGTCTCGACCGCCGACTGGTACGGCAGTTCCTGATGCAGACGCTGATACAATTTCTCGCGGGTGATCTCGGCGGCAAGCTGGCGCAAGGGTGCGTCCGAGATCTGGTCGGCCGGATAATGCCAGGGGCCTTTCGGCACCCGCTCGGCCAGCCAGCGCTTCACATCAGCCACGCCGCTGCCATTCAGGGCCGAGATCATGAAGGTGGCGGAAAATCTTGCCCGTTCATTCACGGCTTTGGTCAGGCCGAGCAAGGCTTCCTTGTCGACCACGTCGATCTTGTTCAGCAGCAGGAATTTTTCGCCGCGGATATCGCCGATGCGCGACAGGATCGCGTCGGTTTCCTCGTCCAATCCCTTGCGGGCGTCGATCAGCAACCCGGTCAGATCAGCATCCTGCGCGCCGCTCCAGGCGCTCGTGACCATGGCGCGATCGAGCCGGCGCTTGGGCGCGAAGATGCCGGGGGTGTCCACGAAAATCAGTTGCGCGCCGCCTTCCACCGCGATGCCGCGCACCAGCATGCGGGTGGTCTGCACCTTGTGCGAGACGATCGAAACCTTCGAACCCACCAGGGCATTCAGCAGCGTCGACTTGCCGGCATTGGGGGCGCCGATCAGCGCCACAAAACCGCAACGGGTCTGCTCCTGCGGAGCCGCGCCAGTGTCGTCATCCGCCATCGGTCTGCACGCCTTCCCGCGCCAGCAAGGCGGCCGCGGCCGCCTGCTCCGCTGCGCGTTTGGAACGCCCCTTGCCTTCGGCCGCATCACGCTGTGGCAGCGTCACCGCCACGCGAAATACCGGGTCATGATGCGGTCCCGTACGCTCGACCTCGCGATAGGCCGGTGTCGGCAATCCGCGCCCCTGCGCCCATTCCTGCAAGACCGTTTTGGGGTCGCGCAACGGACGCGCCGGCTTGCGCATCCGCTCGGCCCAGAACCGCTCGACGAAGGCCTTGGCGGCCTGATAGCCGCCGTCCAGAAACACCGCGCCGATCAGCGACTCGCAGACATCGGCGAGGATCGCCGCCTTGCTGCGTCCGCCGGCCCGCACTTCGGACGCACCAAGCCGCAAGGCGGCGCCCAGTTCCATCGCGCGAGCCACTTCAGCACAGGTTTCCCGGCGCACCAGATCGGCGAGGCGGCGGGACAATTCGCCCTCGTCCGCCTTCGGGAAAGCCGCAAACAGCATTTCGGAAATGGCGAGCCCCAGAACATGATCGCCGAGAAATTCCATGCGCTGGTAGCTGCCAGCCCGCCCCTGCCCCTTGAGCGCGGAAATATGCGTCAGCGCCCGGTCCAGCAAGGCCGCGTCGGAAAACCGGTAACCGATGGTCTCTTCCAGCGGAGTGGCGGCCGGCGATTTGACCTTCTCGCTTTTGGCGCCCTTGCGGCTTTTGGCCTTCCGGGGCCGAGTCGACGCCGCGCGCTCCTTGGACGCCGCGACGCGCTTTGCGGCCACGGAACCGCCGGTCGCAACAGCCGCGGTTTCGGCCTTGCGGTTCATCGGACGATGGAGAACAGCCGGCTCCAGCGAACCGCCCACGGCCAGCGCCAGACTTGCCAGGCCCGCTCGCCCTCGGCGACCGAGAAGAAGATGATCTGCGCACGGCCGATCAGATTCTCAAACGGAACATATCCGACCTGGCTGAGCACGCGGCTGTCGGTTGAATTGTCGCGATTGTCGCCCATCATGAAATAATTGCCGGCGGGCACGACGTATTCCTGCGTGTTGTCGTAGAAGCCGTTGTCGATGAGGTCGAGCGTTGTATAGGTGACGCCATTCGGCAGCGTTTCACGCCAGCGCTTCACCCGTGTCGCCCGATCGGTTTCCTCGGTCTCGATATAATCCGCGACACGTTCGCGCTTGACCGGCTGTCCGTTGATGTGCAGCAGGCCGTCGATCATGCGGATCTTGTCGCCCGGCAGTCCGATCACGCGCTTGATGTAATCGGTGGAGTCGTCTTTGGGCAGACGGAACACCGCAACGTCGCCGCGATCCGGCTGCGATCCCATGATCCGGCCTGAAAACAGCGGTGGCGAAAACGGAAAGGAATAGTGGCTGTAGCCATAGGAATATTTCGAGACGAAGAGATAGTCACCGACCAGCAAGGTCTCCTTCATGGAGCCCGAAGGGATATTGAAGGGCTGGAACAGGAAGGTGCGGATGACGAGCGCGATGATGAGCGCATGCACGACGACGCGAACGGTTTCACCCAATCCGCCTTCTTTTTTCTTGGTTCCGGTGGTCACGCTCATCGGCCTCTTATCCTCTGGGTCGCGCATCCGGCGACTTGTAGCGGCTGGGTCCACAAGGCGCAATAAAACCTAGCGCGCGGCCTAAGATCATGATTTTAATGGACAAATAGAATGGCACCTGTCATTTTTCGAGTCGAATTGAGCGCGTTGGCCCGACCCTTGGCAAAACCATCGTGTGGCCGATTTGCGTTGCGACTGCACCCCCGCCAACACCATTCGCGCCTGCAAATCCGGTCCAAATATGTCAGAGACAACAAATCCAATGCCGGACCGGACGGACGCGCATCAAATCACGTTCCGCTGTCCGCCGGAACTGGAAAGCATTCTGCCGAAGCCGATTCCCGCGGTGCAGGGGCTTCCCGACTGGTTCAAGGCCCTGCCGCAAAAGGCATTCAGCGCGGCGTCGCAGAACGAGCAATTCACGGTCAAGAAATGCCCGCCCTTCATCGATGCGATGACCTACGGATTCCTGATGCCGCTGGTGGCCGATATCGAGGTGAAGGATGGCGCCTTCACCTGGCAGCGCGACGTTCCCGGCGGCGCCATCACCAATTATCCCCGTTCGCCGCTGGAGTTTCACGACGCCAGCCAGGTGGCGGGGACGCCCTTCCATGAAGACGACCGCTTCATCATCAAGTTCACCAATTTCTGGACGATCGAATTGCCGAAAGGATTCTCACTGCTGGTCACTCACCCGGTCAACCGACGCGATCTGCCGTTTACGACTCTGACCGGGTTGGTCGACGCCGATTCCTACCACGACAATTTCGTTCACTTCCCGGCCTATTGGCACAACCCGGATTTCACCGGCACGCTGTCGAAGGGAACGCCGGTCGCCCAATGCATCCCGGTGAACCGTGAAAGCTGGACTCATAAATTTGAGACCCTCTCCGGTGAAGCGGCGCAAAGACTGCATGACGTCTCAACCGCTCTGTCGCTCGAGCAGGACGTCTATCGGCATGAATTCCGCGCCAACAAGCGCTAGCCGCCGGCGTCTCGGCCCAGCATTTCCGCCACCACACTCGGCCGCAGCCAGAAGCGGCCGCGGGACGAGCGCACCAAAACGTGCCGCGCCGTGTCATAAAGGCCAGGATCGAGCTTGATCGCCGCGCGAATGCACGCCATCGCCTCGTCCCATTGGTCCAGCTCCAGCAGGCAATAACCGAGCTGCAGCCTGGCCTCCGCCCATTCCGGAATCTGGGCCAGCGTCTTGCCGAAAAAATCTGCCGCGCGCGTGAAATCCGCCTCGTCCCGAAGCGCACAGGCATAGCCAAACAGCGCACCCGGATGCGCCGGTCTTTCAACGAGCGCGCGGGCGAAGGCCAACTGCGCGCCATTGCGATCACCGCGCATGATCAGGACCCGACCCAATGCGCACCACGCTTCCGCCGAGCCGGGAAAAGTCTTCAATCCCTTTCGCAGGACCGCTTCGGCTTCCTCAAAGCGGTTGAGGCTGTGCAGCAGGGTGCCCAGCTCCGGGAATGCGGGTTCGAACGCGGGCTGCCGGGCAACGGCGCGCTCAAGCCATGGCAACGCGTCACCCGCGCGGCCCGACTGACGCAGCGCCATGGCCAGATGGGTTTCGACGACTGGATCGCCCGCCGCGGCGGCCATGGTCAGCAGCGGCACCGCGTCCGCGGCGCTGCCACGGGCGAGCATGACCACGCCAAGGACATGCGACGCGCCCGGGTGATCCGGCTTTTTTGTCAGAATGTCACGCGCCAGACTGTCCGCTTCATCGAGACGGCCCTCCTCGATGGCCGCCTTCGCCCGGTCCAGCGCGCCGTCGCGGTTCGACTTGCCGCGGCCAACTTGCTTTGGCGGACGAACCGACATGCGCACCTAACTCGCCTGCCCGGCACCGGAGATGACGGCCGAGATGACCACAAAGGCCTGCGCAATCGGATATTCGTCGGTCAGACTGACGTCGATCCGTGCCTCATAACCCTTCGGCGTGATCCGGTGAAGTTGCGCGAGCGCGCCGCCGGTCAACTGCATGGTCGGGCGCCCGGACGGCAGATTGACCACGCCCATGTCGCGAAAGAAGACGCCGCGGCGAAAGCCGGTGCCCAGCGCCTTGGAGCAGGCCTCCTTGGCGGCAAAGCGCTTGGCATAGGTGTCGATGCGGGTTGCGCGCCGCTCGGCCTTTGCCCGCTCGATCTCGGTGAAGATGCGGCCGATAAAGCGTTCGCCGTGCCGCGCCAGAACCTTCTCGATCCTGCGGATATCGACAAGATCTGATCCGATGCCGAGGATCATCGTGCTGCCGCCCCGGTCCGGCCGCGATCCATCGCCGCCCGCATCGTCCCGATCGCCGCCTCGAGACCGACATAGACAGCCTCGCCGATCAGAAAATGCCCGATATTCAGTTCGACGATCTCGGGCAACGCGGCGATCGTCTCGGCGCTCGCGAAATCGAGGCCGTGCCCGGCATGAACTTCCAGCCCAAGTCTTTTCGCCAGCCGGGCGCCTTCGACAATGCGCGTCCATTCGCGTGCGGCGGCGGCCCTGTCATGCGCCAGGGCTTCGCACCAGGCCCCGGTGTGAATTTCGATGACAGGCGCGCCGACTGCCTTCGCCGCTTCGATCTGGCGCGGATCGGCGGCAATGAACAGCGAAACACGGATGCCCGCCGCCTTCAGCGCGGCGGTCGCCGCATCGATCTGCGCCTTCTGGCCGGCGACATCGAGACCGCCTTCGGTCGTGCGTTCCGCCCGGCGCTCCGGCACCAGACAGGCGGCATGCGGTCGGGTGCGGACCGCGATCGCGATCATGTCGTCGGTCGCCGCCATCTCGAAATTCAGCGGCTTTGAAATCTCCGCCTTCAGCCGCACGATGTCCTCGTCGCGTATGTGGCGGCGATCCTCGCGCAGATGCGCCGTAATGCCGTCCGCACCGGCGGCCACCGCAAGCATCGCCGCCCGCACGGGATCGGGATGCACGCCGCCGCGGGCATTGCGGATGGTGGCGACGTGATCGATGTTCACACCCAGACGGAGATAAGGAATAGTCGGCACGTCAGCGGACTCTCTCAGCCATTCACGCGCGCGGCGTTTGCGACCACCGGCTTGGCGCGCAGCTGCGCGATGATGGCCGTGAGATGCTTGAGGTCATAGACCTCAAGGTCGATCGTGACGGTTGTAAAATCCGGCGCGCGCCGCGTCATATGAATATTATCGATATTGCCATCATTTTCCGCGATCACTTGGGCGATCTGCGCCAGCGAGCCCGGCTCGTTTACCGACTGCACCACGATCTGCGCGGGAAAACGCTGCGGCGCCCGTTCGTCCACATCCCAGCGCAGGTCGAGCCAGCGCTCCGGCTTTTCCTCGAAATCCTTCAGCGACGGAGACTGGATCGGATAGATGGTGATCGCCTCGCCCGGCGTCAGAATGCCGACAATCCGGTCGCCCGGCACCGCGCCGCCATTGGGCGCAAAGCGGACGGGAAGATCGCTGTTGATGCCACGCACCGGAATGGCCGAGCGGCTCTCGCCGGCCGGCACCTTGAACTTGACCGACTTCGCCCTCTTGAGCCCAAACCATCCGCTGTCGCCAGCGGGAACGGTCATCGTCGCGCGCTCTTCGCGATAATCCGGATACATCGCGCGCGCGACGTCGGAGGCTTTCATCTCGCCGCGGCCGACTGCCGCCATGACGTCGTCGATCGATGCGCGCGCCAGCCGCGGCAGGGCGCCCTGCAATTTCTCGTCGGAATAGTCCTTCTTCGCACGCTGGAACAGACGCTCGACAATCCGCCGGCCAAGACCGGCATATTGCGTGCGCACCGCAACGCGCGTCGCGCGCCGGATCGCCGCCCTCGCCTTGCCGGTCACCACAAGGGATTCCCAGGCCGCCGGCGGCGCCTTCTGCGCCCTGGACGTCAGGATTTCGACCTCGTCGCCATTGCCCAGTTCCGACATCAGCGGCGCGATCTTGCCGTTGATCTTGCAGCCGACCGCGGTGTTGCCGACATCGGTATGCACGGCATAGGCAAAATCGATCGGCGTGGCCTGGCGCGGCAGCGCGATCAGCTTCCCCTTGGGGGTGAAGCAGAACACCTGGTCGTGAAACAGTTCGAGCTTGGTATGCTCGAGGAATTCTTCCGGGTTCGAGCCTTCAGCCAGCAGCTCGATGGTGCGCCGCAGCCATGCATAGGCGCTCGATTCCCGGGACAGCATGTCGCTCGGCGAGCCGGCGCCGTCCTTGTACAGCGCATGCGCCGCGATGCCGTATTCGGCAATATTGTCCATGTCCTCGGTGCGGATCTGCAACTCGACGCGCTGCTTGCCGGGACCGATGACGGTGGTGTGGATTGAGCGATAGTCGTTCTGCTTGGGCGTGGAGATGTAGTCCTTGTAGCGCCCGGGCACGAACGGCCAGGTGGTGTGCACGATGCCGAGCGCCTGATAGCAGTCCGCCAGCGTCTTCACATTCACGCGGAACGCATAGATATCGGACAATTGCTCGAAGCCGACCGACTTGCGCTCCATCTTGCGCCAGATCGAATAGGCGCGCTTCTGCCGCCCCTTGACCAATGCGGCAATGCCGCGATCGGCCAGCTTGCGCGTGAGTTGCTGCTCGATGTCGGTGATCAGGTCCTTGTTGCGCAAGGCCAGCGTGAACAACCGCTCCGTCACCACGTCATAGGCGTCGGGATACAGCTCACGGAACGACAGGTCTTCCAGTTCCTCACGCAATTCCTGCATGCCCATGCGGCCGGCGAGCGGCGCATAGATTTCGATCGTTTCCTCGGCGTTGCGGCGCTTGGTTTCCGGCGACACATGGCCGAGCGTGCGCATGTTGTGCAGCCGGTCGGCCAGCTTGACGAGCAGAACGCGGACATCGGCGGCGATCGCCAGCAGGAGCTTGCGGAGATTCTCCGCCTGCTTGGCCTCCTTGGTCACCAGATCGAGCTTCTTCAGCTTGGTCAGGCCTTCGACCAGGGTGCCGATATCGGGGCCGAACAGCTCGTCGATCTCGGCGCGGGTCGCCTCGGTATCCTCGATGGTGTCGTGCAGCAGCGCGGCCGCGATGGTGGCGTCATCGAGCTTGAGGTCGGTCAGGATGGCGGCGACTTCGAGCGGGTGCGAAAAATACGGGTCACCGGAGGCACGCTTCTGCTCGCCATGCGCCTTCATGGCGTAGACATAGGCGCGGTTCAGCAGCGCCTCGTCGGTGTTGGGATTGTAGCGGCGGACCCGCTCCACCAGGTCGTATTGCCGCATCATCGGCGGCTTGGCGGTTTTTCTTTTCTTGTCGACAGGGTCGCCGGCGACATTGGGAGAAAAGTCGAGCGGTGCCCGGCTACGCGCCTGATTCTGCATGCGGGGCAACTGGGGCTTCGAGCGCGGCATGACCATCCTTAGGGCCACCGCGCCGATTCGGCGCCGGTCGCCCTTTCAAAGCCATGATATCATAGCGCTTTGCGAAAGCGGCAAGGCGGTGCGTCCGCAGGGTTAAGAAAAGCGAATGGCCCGGCTGGCAGACCGGGCCATTGCGAATGTCGTGCTGCAAGAGGCTCAGTCGTCCTCGGGCTCGGGTTCCGGTTCCGGCTGGGCCTCCGGAGGGGTCAGCCCTTCCAGGCCCTTGAGCAGTTCTTCCTCGCTCATATGCTCCATGGCGACGTCGGTATCGTCGGCATCGACCGAGCCGGACGTTCCGATCAGCGGCGCCTCAGGCTCCGGTTCATCCACTTCAACGTATTTCTGAAGCGAATGGATCAGGTCTTCCTTGAGGTCGCCGGGAGAAATCGTGGTTTCGGCGATTTCGCGCAGGGCCACGACGGGGTTCTTGTCATTGTCGCGCTCGAGGGTGATCTGGGCCCCCGACGAAATCATGCGAGCGCGGTGGCTCGCCAGCAGGACAAGATCAAAGCGGTTTTCAACTTTGTCGATGCAATCTTCGACGGTGACACGGGCCATGGCCTCGCCACTCCTGAAAACGGGGTTCCTGGAAGGATTGCGCTTTAGGTACCCCCCTCATCCCGAAAGCGCAAGGCCAAATCTGAGGTAAATCAAGGTTCAGAGGCTGGCTGTCGGCTAGAAAATCTCATGCTTCAGAGTCCGCATGCCTTATTGCCGACGAATAAAACAGCATTAATTTGTGGTTCGGGAACAGATTCCAGTGCGGCCCGGCCGGATTCAGGCCTTGCAGCAGAGCCGCCCCCTCCGACCATGCGATTGCGGATTATATTCATATCCCCGCATGACATAATCATATCGATTGCTGGTGAGGGCAACGTCCCTCTCGGTGGCGAACAACAAGGATAACAGGACGAATGTCCAGACAGACAGACAAGATCGTACTTTTCATCGACGGCGCCAATCTCTATGCCACCGCGCGTTCGCTTGGCTTCGATATCGACTACAAACGCCTGCTGAAGGAATTCCAGTCCCGCGGAAACCTCCTGCGCGCCTTCTACTACACCGCGATCATCGAGGATCAGGAATACTCCTCGATCCGCCCGCTGATCGACTGGCTCGACTACAACGGCTATTCGGTGGTGACCAAGGCGACCAAGGAATTCGTCGACCAGACCGGACGCCGCAAAGTCAAAGGCAACATGGATATCGAGCTGGCCGTCGACGCCATGGAACTGGCCGGCTCGATCGATCACATGGTGCTGTTTTCCGGCGACGGCGATTTCCGCTCCCTGGTCGAAGCGGTCCAGCGCCGCGGCGTCCGGGTCACCGTGGTGTCCACGGTTTCGACGCAGCCGCCCATGGTCGCCGACGAACTGCGCCGGCAGGCCGACGAGTTCATCGACATCGTGCAACTGCAATCCAAGATCGGACGCGATCCGACCGAGCGCGCGACGCGAGAGCCGCGCGAAGGCCGCGAACCTCGTCCACATACGCCACAATTTTTGCAGCGCGGCACTTCGCAACGTGCCAGTGTGCCGGCCAATGCCGACGAAGACTTCGAGGACTGACAATCCGGCCCTGATCCGCGACAGTGGAAAGCCCGGCCGCGACTGCCCGCTCTGCCCCCGCCTTGTGTCCTTCCGCAATGACTGGCGCCAGCGCGAACCGGGCTGGTTCAACGCGCCCGTCGCCTCGTTCGGGCCGGCCGATGCGCGGCTGCTGATCGTCGGCCTCGCCCCCGGTCTTCAGGGCGCCAATCGCACCGGACGTCCGTTCACCGGCGACTTCGCCGGCGACCTTCTCTACCCGACCCTGATCGAATTCGGATTTGCGAGCGGACAATTCCTGGCGCGCACCGACGACTCGCTCACCATGATCGACGCGCGCATCACCAATGGCGTCCGCTGCGTGCCGCCGGAAAACAAGCCGACCACGCAGGAAATCGCCACCTGCCGGACATTTCTGAAGGCGACCATCGCCGAAATGGAGAATCTGCGGATCATCGTCGCGCTCGGCAAGATCGCGCATGACACTGTCGTTCGTGCGCTCGACACCAAATTGTCAGCTGCCCCGTTCGGACATGGCAACAGGACGGCGATCGGACCGGTGATGCTTTTCGACAGCTATCACTGCTCCCGCTACAATACCAATACCGGCGTCCTGACGCCTGACATGTTCCGGGCGGTATTCCGGGCCGCGCGCGAAAACCTCGACCGCGCTCAGCGGCGTTCGGCCTGAAGCCAGGCCATCACCTCATCCGCATTCCGGTCGGGCGGAAAAACCGGATAGAACACATGCGTGATGGTGCCGTCGTCGATCACCAAAGCCATGCGCCTGATCAGCGTCATGCCGTCGACGGCGAAGGTGGGTAACGTCAGCGCCCGCGCGAGCTTCAACTCCGAATCCGACAACAGCGGAAACGGCAGATGCAGGCGATCCACCGCTTCGCGCTGATACGCAGTGTCCTGGGTCGACAATCCATACAGATGCGTCACGCCGAGCGCTGTCAATTCTGCAAAATGATCGCGAAAGGCGCAGGATTGCGGCGTGCAGCCGCGCGCGCCCGGGATTGCGTCCCATCCGGTCGGCAGGTCCTGCCCCGGGCG
>LNFM01001953.1_pt1 | contig 44817 bp, 41 predicted proteins | sample 596031 | NCBI WGS metagenome assembly LNFM01 (sample SAMN04254537, study PRJNA301005) | activated carbon metagenome | isolation source: dual media filters at the Ann Arbor, Michigan drinking water treatment plant | place: USA: Ann Arbor
ACTTCGACACCACGATCTTAACAACGCGAGGCTCTCAGCCTTCTCAAAACGCCCCTCTCGCCCGCGCCTATTTCCTTAAGGTAGTGCCATGGGGCCATGGGCCGCTCTCCTACAACAGCGTGACCATTCCCAAGGCGGGTGGCACGTCGGCTCCCCCTGTAGGAGGGACCCATGGCCCCGAAAGCGATCGATGAACGGATACGCCCCACCTGGAACCGACGCTCTCGCGGCCATGGGCCGCTCCTACAACAGCGTGACCATTCCCGAGGCGGGTGGCATGTCGGCTCCCCCTGTAGGAGGGGCCCATGGCCCCGAAAGCGGTGAGCGAAAGGAAGCGCTTCGACCGCAATCGGCGCTCTCGCGGCCATGGGCCGCTCCTACAACAGCGTGACCATTCCCGAGGCGGGTGACATGTCGGCTCCCCCTGTAGGAGGGGCCCATGGCCCCGAAAGCGGTGCGCGCAAGGAAGCGCTTCGACCGCAATCGGCGCTCTCGCGGCCATGGGCCGCTCCTACAGAAGCACGGCCCGACAGCACAGCGGATGGCGCATCCACCGATTCCTGTGGGAGGGACCCATGGCCCCGAAAGCGATCGATGAACGGATACGCCCCACCTGGAACCGGCTCTCTCGCGGCCATGGGCCGCTCCTACAACAGCGTGACCATTCCCAAGGCGGGTGGCATGTCGGCTCCCCCTGTAGGAGGGGCCCATGGCCCCGAAAGCGGTGAGCGAAAGGAAGCGCTTCGACCGCGATCGACGCTCTCGCGGCTACAGAAGCGCGGCCCGACACCACAGCGGATGGCGCACCACGGGGGATATACAAGGGGCCCTCCCCTTGTCGTACATCCCGCGGACGACCGCAGCGGGCCGACGGCCCGAGAGGGAGTGCTACCCGTGTCGTTCACCCCGCCGACCGCCTACCCCCGCAACGGCCGGAAGAACTCGGTGATCTCGTGCGCCAGCGCCTCGGGTTGCTCCATCGCGGCGAAGTGTCCACCCTTCTCCATGACCGTCCATCGGCGGATGTCGGTGTACATGCGGGCCGCCACCGAGCGTGGCGGGCGGAGGATCTCGGTCGGGAACTGGCAATACCCCATTGGGACGGTGACGCCGCCGGGCGGGATCGGCCAGCCGCCATGCATGCGGGCGTAGTACGGCCAGAACGAGGAACCGATCGCGCCGGTCAGCCAGTACAGCGTGATGTCGGCGAGCAGTTCGTCTTTCGTGAACACGCTTTCGAGATCGCCGTGGCAGTCGGACCAACTGCGGAACTTCTCGAGGATCCACGCGGCGAGGCCGGCGGGCGAATCGGTCAGGCCAAAGGCGAGCGTCTGCGGCTTGGTGCCCTGGATCCACTGGTAGCCGGTCTCCTCCTTCAGGAAGAGCGCGAGTTCCTCACCGTACTTGCGTTCCTCGGGCGTCGGGTTTTCGAGCATCTTCGGATCGCGCGGCACGGCGAGCAGGTTCACGTGGATGCCGATCAGCTTGGCGGCATGGGCATGCCCGAGTCGCGACGTGACGAAGCCGCCCCAGTCCCCGCCCTGTGCTGCGAACCGGCGGTAGCCGAGCACCTCGGTCATGAGGGCCGCGAAGCAGTCGGCGATGGCTTCGAGTCCGAAGCGTGGCTGGCCAGGCTCGAACGACAGGCCGTAGCCGGGCAGGGAGGGCGCGACGACGGTGAACGCATCGGCCGGATCGCCGCCGAATCGCGCGGGGTCGGTGAGGCGGGGGATGATCTCGAGGAACTCGAAGACCGATCCGGGCCAGCCATGCGAGAGCAGCAGCGGTTGCGGATTCGGCCCCTTGCCGGGCACGTGCAGGAAGTGGACGGGGATGCCGTGCAGCCGCACGCGGTACTGCGGGAAGGCGTTGAGGCGTGCCTCCTGCGCGCGCCAGTCGAACTGGTCGCGCCAGTACGCCACGATCTCCTGGAGATACCCGACATCGGCACCGTAGGCCCAGGGCGCACCGGGCGCCTGATCGGGGAAGCGCGTGCGGGCCAGCCGCTCGCGCAGATCGGTGAGGGCGCTGTCCGGGAAGGAGACGCGGAACGGTTCGGGAATCAGGGCCATGCGGGATGCTCCGTTCGGAATGAACGGCGCATTCTCCCGGCGCAGGCCTGGGTGCGTCCAGCCCGTCGCGGGACAGCGCGCTACGCGGCCAGGATCAGCGGGACTGTCCGGCGCGCCCGGCGTCCTCGTCCATGCGAACGCGAATCCAGCGGGCAAGCCACCATCCGATGAAGAGGACACCGACGATCACGCCGAGGCTCAACAGCCCGTAGTCGGTGGTGAACAGGTTCTGAAGCAGGATCATGGTGAACTCCCCTGTTAGTCTGGTTCGGCACTTCGAACGCCCCCGCAACCTCGGCCCATGCGCCCCGCCGACGCTGCCGTCCGGTGACGACGCCCAGAAGGTAGCGGCTCACTCCGCCACCGGGATTGCTCTGGATCAACCGCTCCGCACGATCCGGGCATACCATCGGGCCATGCTTATCCGATTCGACTCGAAAGTTGGCACCTTCGTCGCCCTGGGCGACACCGGTGTCGAACTGATCCGCATGACCGGGCACAGCGGCGATGTGCCCGGCGCGATCCTCGGCGCTGACACCGGGGCGGCACTGCAACGCCTGAAAGCGGCCCTCGCGGCGATGCCCGCGCCGCCCCCCGACGAAGAGGACGACGACGACCGCCCGAAGCAGGAACCCGTCGTCACGCTCCGTCAGCGCGCATGGCCGCTGATCGATCTTCTGGAGCGGTCGGCGAAGAAAGGCTGCGATGTGGTGTGGTCGGTGGAGCCACCCGACTCTCTGCGGGTGTGAACCACGCGGCGCCACGCGTCACCGGCATGACCACCGCGCCGCCCCGGATCTTCAACTGGATGCGGGATCGGACCAGAAGCGCCCGCCCGTGGCCCAGTCCGACTTGCGGACATCCTCGATCACGACATCCACGGCCTCCGGCGAGCAGTTGAGCGTCGCGACGGTCTCGCGCGTGATCGCCTCGACGAAGGCGCGCTTCTGCTCCTGGGTGCGGCCCTCGAACATCCGCACGTGAATGAACGGCATGGGATTCTCCTCGATGATTGGCACGCCCCGGGATGGGTGCGCGCGGGCGATCCTGTGCAGGCGCCGTGACCGAGTGTCGCGCGAGCAGGGCGAACGAATCAACCTGCTGTGACGGCAGGCGTATCGAAGCGGCAGAACACCCGAGCGTTGCTGGAATCGGCCGGCCCACGGCCACCGTACCCGCCCGTCAGGGCGCGGGCCTGTGCATCGTCAGCGGGTGTGCCGGCGGAACCGGTGTTGCCACCACCGCGGTGTTCTCGCGTGGGCGACGCAGCTCGCGGAAGTCCTCGAGCTCCCACGGACGCTGCGCCAGGAGCAGCGTGCAGGGGCGACGCTCGCCGAGGGGAAGGTGCTTCTGGTTCTCGTGCATCTCGGCGAACTCGTTGGCCAGCCGCCGCAGCTTGGAGAGCATCAGGCTGTTGCCGGCGGCATTGAGCATGCCGTTCACGAGCAGCATGGTCTCGCCGGCGCCGTCGAAGTGCGCGCGGAAGTACTCGTTCTGCGCCTTCGCCTTGAAGTACTGCTGGATCGGCCCGTTGGGCAGCCACGTGAAGGTGTGCGTCACCCGGAGCCGGATGCGATTCTCGGGAAGGAGTTCGAGAAAGCGGATGCGCTCCAGCTCGAGAAGGAGCCGGATGCCTTCGGCCTTGGAGATCGCATAGGTGCCGACGATGGCATCGAGCGTCAGGTTGTTCAGCACGCACACGGCCATGAGGAGCAGCTTGCGGTCGCGCATGATCGCGCGCTCCTGCTCGAGGGTGAGCTGCGACACGATGTCCTTGCCGCGATCGGCCTCGCGGGCGAGTTCCATCATCGATGTGCCGGCGAGGCGGCAGATCTGCTCGAACCGCTCGAGCGTGAACCCCCCTCGGGAGAACAGCCGCTTGACGCTCGCCTCGCTGAGATCGAGCACGGTGGCGACCTGCGCGTAACTGATGCGGCGGGCCCGGAGGGCGCGCTTCAGTGATTCGACCAGCGTCGAGCTTTCGGCCATCGCATGCTCCCTTAGCAAGGTGACGCGAAAAGTATCGCATCCGATACCGGTCCGCGTCATCGGGAGGGACCCTATTCCATGCAGATTTCCCGACGCTCCGCGGGATGGAACATGGCTGCAGATGCCGCACCCCTGCCGTCGCAGGGCCATCGCACCGCACCGGAGGCCGCATGCAGCCGAATCTCTACCAGGAGTACCTCACCGCCCTCGCGCGTCGCAGCATCGAACGCACGGATCAGGCCGTCGCCTGCCTGCCATTCCTCGTGGACCCGGTCTTCCGACGGCGTGACGACGACAGCGTCGAACCCGCCCGCCCACTGGGCCACGTCGGCACCGGCGCCGACGCATGACCCAATGTGCAGACCCTATTCGGACCTAAGGGAGCCTCTGCATAGCCTGCGCGGATCTACCTGGGCGGCAGCACCCGCGCGAGCCGGGCCCGGATGTCTTCCACACGGCGTCGGTTGACGCCGAGATCGCTGTGCCCCAGCCGCGAAGCCGACCGCACGTGGACGACGCCCCCTTCGGCTGGCGCATGGAACTCGAGATCGTCCACGAAGCCGAGCAGCGCGCTCGCGCACTCCGCGTGCAGATAGTCTTCCGACCGCACGACGATGCTCGTGCGGGGCAGCGCGGCGACGATGCCCTCCAGGGCCGAGATCGCGTCGTCCGGCCGCCCCCGATAGGTGAGGGGTTCGATGAAATGGTCGTCGCCCTTGGTCGCCTGGCTGCTGACCGCGTTGGGCGACGTCGGCACGGGCTTCAGTCGGCCGCCACGCACCCCGAGATCGTCGGGCCTTCGTCCAGGGAAGAGGCCCATCGCTCAGCCCCCCGCCGCCATGCCCTTCTGCACGCCGGGCCGGGCTGCCATCACGGCAGCCCATCGCTGCAGGTTCGGGAAGCCACCAGCGGCCTCGATGAGCGCACGACGGGCGGCGAAGTTGGGGTAGAGCATGAGATCCGCGAACGAGAGCGCGTCACCAGCGAGCCATGCGCGCCCTTCGAGATGGCGGTCGACGTCGCCGAAGAAGGTGAGCAGTCGACCCTTGAAGTAGTCGGTGATCGCCAGGCTCTTCTCGGGCGCGGTGACCTCGAGCCGGAAGATGGTCCCGCTGGTCCCGGAGATGTCGCTCGCCGCCTGCATGGCCCACTGCAGCGCGTGGACGCGCACGGCGGGGTCGGTCGGCACGAAGCGGCCGGACTTCTCGGCGGCGTAGATAACGATGGCGGCCGACTGCGTCAGCGTGATCGGCTTGCCGCCGGGACCGTCGTCATCGACGATGGCGGGCATCAACCCCGCCGGGTTCACGCGCAGGAACTCGGGGCGGTGTTGCTCGCCGCCGGCGAGGTTCAGCTTGTGCAGGCGGTAGGCGATGCCGCACTCCTCGAATGCGACGGTCACGCGCTGGCCGTTGGCGGTGGGGGCGAAATACAGATCGATCATCGGGACATCCTCGCATGGAGTGCGGCGGGCCGGGACCGGCAGTCGGTCGGCTTCCGTTGGCGTTCGAAGCGTAGCCGAACGGCGGGCGGACGTCCGGACTGCGATGACATCGCGCATGCCCGTCCACAGGGTGCCCGCCGGTATCATGAGGGCATCGAGACATCGGCTGAACGGCAGGACTGGCGCGCTGTCTCGACCCGTGCGCCGCCTCCCAACCACACGCTTCCAGGACCCGCTCCGTGCCTCCCGTCACTCAAGCCCTGCTCGGCCTCAACATCATCGGATACGCCTTCCAGCAGATGATGGGGCCATGGCTCATGGCGCACTTCGCCCTCTGGCCGATGGCAGACCCGATGGCCCCGGGCTATCCGAGCCTCGAACCGTGGCAGCTCGTGAGCTACGGCTTCCTGCACGGCAGCATGCTGCATCTGGGCTTCAACATGCTGGGGCTGTGGATGCTGGGGCGCGACGTGGAATACGCGTTCGGGTCGAAGCGCTATCTGCAGTACTACCTGATCTGCGTCGTGACCGCGGCCGTGGTGCAACTACTGGTGGGCGAACTGCTCTCGTGGCCGCCTTTCCCGACGGTCGGTGCATCGGGCGGCGTCTTCGGCCTGCTGCTCGCGTTCGGCATGCTGTTCCCGGAACGTCGCGTGCTGCTGCTCTTCCCGCCCATCCCGATGAAGGCCCGGACCTTCGTGACGCTCTACGGCGTGATCGAACTGGTGCTCGGCATCACGGGCAGCGAATCCGGCGTGGCCCACTTCGCGCACCTCGGCGGCCTGGCGGGCGGCTTCTTCATGATCCAGTACTGGCGCGGTCGCTGGCCGTTCACGCGAGCGGGTTAGCCCTGCGCTAGCCCGCCGCGAACACCGGCCCGCCCGGGCGCACGCGGATCCCGTTCGCGAGGCGCTTCCATGGGAAGTCCGACGGGTCAGCGAGCATGGGCCCCGGCGCCTTGCACACGAGGATGGTCTCCGCGATAGGCGCGAAGTCGGCGCGGAAATGCACCGAACTCTTCACCACCAGGATGCCTTCCTGCGTCGGCTCGATGCCGATGAAACGGAACTGCTCCTGGTCGGCCAGCTGCGGCTTCTCGCCGGCCACGACCACCCGCACGCCGCCGATGCGCAGGCAGGCCGATGGCCCCAGCTGCATGCGGGCTCCGCGATAGAAGGGGCCGGTGCAGGTGACGCGGCCGTCCGACAGACGCTCCACCGTGAACCGCGCCTGGAAGGGCGCATCGCCGGGAATGCCCGATCGCCCGCCCAGCGGGATCTCGATCGAAGCCCCCTCGCCCGCGGCATGGGCGGCGCGTGCCGCCTCGCGATCGACGATGAGACCGATCGACGCCCGCTGCGCGTTCGCGCCGACGAGCGCCCGCAGCATGCCGGTGGTGTCGGAGTTGCCGCCGGCACCGGGGTTGTCCTGCGTGTCGGCGATCACCACCGGCCGGCGTGCGTGTCCAGAGATGGCCATCGCGCGGCGTACGCCTTCCTCGGGGGTCAGCACGTCCTGCGCGAAGTCGTGTTCGCTCTCGGCGACCGCGCCCGCCAGTGCGGCGACCGCGGCATCGATGCTCGCGCGCGCGCCGTAAGCGAAGACGACGGGGCCACATTCTGGGAAGTCCGCCGCGGGAAAGCCCGGCGTGAACGAAATGCCGAGAACGCCCTTGCGCGCCTGCTCCGCCGCGACCTTCGCGTAGAGCGACGCCATCGGCTCCAGCATCGTGCACTGCGCGCCGAGCGGGATCAGGAACGGCAGCCGCCGCATCGCGAGCGAGGGTCGCTCCGCGGTTTCGAGGAGCTCCATGAGGATGCCCGCCGCGCGGCCGCCGGTCTCGGCCATGTCGACGTGCGGATACGTGCGATAGGCGACCATCGCGTCGGCCGCGCCGAGCATGCGTTCGGTCACGTTGGCGTGGAGATCGAGGCTCGTGACCACGGGCACCCGCATTCCCACGAGATTGCGGATCCGCCGAAGCAGTTCGCCTTCACCGTCGTCGAGGTGCGCGGCGACCATTGCGCCGTGGAGATCGAGGTACACGCCGTCCACGGGGCCAGCGTCGCGCAGCGCCTGGAGAATCATCCCGGCGATGCGCTCGTAGGCGTCTTCGGTCACCTGCGCCGACGGGCTCGCCGCGGCCCAGGCGAGCGGCACGATCTGATGGCCGGCTGCCCGCAACGCGTCGATGGCGCCCGTCACCGGCAGGTTGATGCCCGCCGTGCCGTCGATGACATCGCCGCCGCGCAGCAGGGGGGGCCAGCCCTCGCCGCGCTCGAAGCGCTCGAAGGTGGCGGGGCTGGGGGCGAACGTGTTGGTCTCGTGCTGGAAACCGCCGACGGCAATGCGCATGGGATTCCTCGGTTCAGGGATGCGAGTTGTTCTGGGAAGACTCTGGTGCGATCTCGATGCGTCAGCGGGTGGTGCCTTCGAGGAAGTCCACGGCAAGCGCTGCGAGCGACCGGGTGCCGACGATGAGTGCTGCCTCGTCCACCATGAAGCGCGGCGAGTGGTTCGGCGCGGCCTTGTCGACATCCGGGCCCTCCGGGGTCACGCCGACGAAGTAGAAGAACCCCGGCACGCGTTCCTGGAAGTACGAGAAGTCCTCGGCCACCATCACGCGCTGATGCACGCTCACCCGGTCTGCTCCCGTCACGCGCTTCAAAGTGCCGAGCATGCGTTCGGTGAGCTTCGGATCGTTGATGGTGACAGCGGTCCCCTCCTCGATCGTGACCTTGGCGGTCGCGCCGTTCGCCGATGCGATGCCGTTGGCGACGGTGTGGATGCGCTGATGGATGTCGCGTCGCATGTCGGCGTCGAAGGTGCGGATGGTGCCGGTCATCTGGACGCGGTCCGGGATGATGTTCTTGCGGGTGCCGCCGTGGACCGTGGCCACGGTGACGACCGCAGGTTCCTTCGAGACGTCGACCTGCCGCGCGACGATGTTCTGCAGGCCGGTCACGATCTGTGCGGAAGTCACGACGGGGTCCACCCCGTTCCAGGGCCACGCACCGTGGGTCTGCCGGCCGGTGACCTCGATGTCGAGCCAGTCGTTGCTCGCCATGAACGGGCCCGACCGGTAGGTGATGCGTCCGGTGGGGATGCCGGAGATCACGTGCAGGCCGAAGATCGCGGCCGGCTTCGGATCATCGAACACGCCCTCCTCCAGCATCAGCGGAGCCCCGCCTTTCTCACCGGGCGGCGGCCCCTCCTCGGCGGGCTGGAAGATGAAGACGACGGTGCCCGGCAGACGCTCGCGCTCGGCGGCGAGCGCTTCGGCGACACCCATGAGGATCGCGACGTGGGCGTCGTGTCCGCACGCGTGCATCACGCCGACCTGCTGGCCGATGTACTCGGCGCGCGCGGTGGACCGGAACGGGAGATCGTTCTCCTCCGTGACGGGCAGCGCATCCATGTCGGCCCGCAGCGCGACCACCGGTCCGGGACGCCCGCCCTTCAGGATGCCGACGACACCCGTCAGCGCCACGCCCGTGCGGACCTCCATGCCCAGCGCCTTCAGGTGATCGGCCACGCGGGACGCCGTGCGCGTCTCGCGATTCGAAAGCTCCGGATGCGCGTGGAAGTCACGCCGCCATTCGATGACTCGCGGTTCGAGGCCGCGCAGCTTCGCGTCGACGCGGTCGGCGAGCGTGTCCGCGGCGGATGCGGGCAGGGCTCCGCAGAGGAAAGTGGAAGCGATGAGGGAAAGGGCGAAGCCGGCGCGCATGAGGAACTCCTCGTGTCCGATGCGCGGAGTCTAAGGGAGAGTCCGTCGTTGCTGTGCACCCGCACCGACTTCGCGCGCAGCGGGTCACCCAGGCCCCAGGCTCCGGATCGTGACGTGGAACTCGCTGCCACCACCCTCGCGCGGCAGGTAGTGCACTTCGCCGCGATGGCGGTGCGCGATCTGTCGCACGAGTGCGAGGCCGAGCCCGGTGCCTTCCGCCCCGTCGCCCGCCGTGCGGACGCGATGGAACGGTTCGAAGATGCGCTCGCGCTCGTGCTCGGGTACGCCCGGCCCGCGATCGGCGACGACGAGGCGTCCGCCACCGTCCGGAACGACGTGGACACTGAGTTCGAAGGGCTGGCCGGCGCCGTGCCGGCGGGCGTTCTCCAGAAGGTTGCGCACCAGGCGTCGCAGCGCCTTCGGCTCACCGACGATCGTGACGCTCTCGCCGGAGATCTCCAGCCCGTACTCCGACGCCACTTCGGCGGCGAGCCCGAGCAGGTCGACGGCTTCGGGCGGCTCGGCGCTGACGCCAGCATCCAGACGGCTCGCGAGAAGCAGTTCGCCGACGAGGCTGTCGAGCTCCCCGATCTCGCGGCGCATGCGTCCGACGAGTTCCGGCGGCGCGCCCTCCCCGAGGAGTTCGAGTCCCATGCGCATCCGCGTGAGCGGTGTCCGCAGTTCGTGCGACACATTGGCCAGCAGCGTCTTCTGCGCCCCGAGCAATTGCTCGATCCGCCCGGCCGCCTGGTTGAAGCTGGACGCGAGCTGGGCGATCTCGTCGCGACCCTCGACGTCGACCCGCGCAGTGAGGTCGCCGGAGCCGAGCGCGTCGACGCGCGCACGCAGGCGCTCCAGCCGGCCGGTGATCCTGCGCACGATGAAGTAGGCACCGGCCGCCGTGGTGGCGAGCAACACCCCGAGCGCCATGAGCAGCCCGACGAAGCGGGGGGCACGCCGTGGACGCACCGTCACGACGCGCCCGTCGTCGAGACGCATCACGACGAACGGCCCCCGGGCGAAGCCACGTTCGATGCGCGCGCCGTCGGGGCTCAGCCGGCGCGGCGGGGGCGCGGGCGGACCCGCATGGGCGAGCAGCGCGCCGTCGGCGCCGTGGACCGTGATGTCGACCTCGATGCGCCCACCGACGTCGTCGAGAACGCGCTGGAGTTCCCGCACCGGGACAGCGGCCGGAGGGAGGGAGCGCTCGACGACGGTCCGGATGCCTTCCATGACACGAGGACCGGGCCGCTCGTCGGCGGTGAGCCACCAGAGCGCGGATACGAGCACTCCGAACACGACGAGGATGCCGAGGAAGGCCAGCCAGATCCGCAGGTAGAGGCGGTTCACGGCTGGATCTTCGCGAAGACGTAGCCGGCGCCACGGACGGTGAGGATGCGACGAGGCACCTTGGGATCGTCCTCGATGGCGGCGCGGATGCGCGAGACGTGGACATCGAGGCTGCGATCGAACGCTTCGGCGTCGTGCCCGCGGAGGCGCTCCATGAGGGCATCGCGCGAAAGCACCCGTCCGGGGCTCTTCGCGAGCACCCACAGGAGGTCGAACTGATAGCCGGTGAGCGCGCGCGGTTCGCCGTCGATGCGCACCTCGCGCGCGTCTCGGTCGATCTCGAGGCGTCCGAAGCGCAGCAGCTCACGGGCGGACGGCTGCGGGCGGCCACGACGCAGGACGGCCCGCAGCCGCGCGAGCAGCTCACGCGGCTCGAACGGCTTGGGCAGGTAGTCGTCGGCCCCGAGCTCGAGGCCGACGATGCGGTCCGTGGCGTCTCCACGGGCCGTCAGCATGAGGATGGGCACGGTTGAATCGACCCGGATCTCGCGACACAGGTCGAAGCCGTCCCCATCGGGGAGCATCACGTCGAGGACGAGCATGTCGAACACCTCGGCCGCGAGGCTCTGGCGGGCCGCCGCGACCGAAGGTGCCACGGCCATGGAGAATCCCGCGCGGCCCAGGTACTCCGCGACCATCGCGGCGAGATCTGGATCATCCTCGACGAGGAGGACGCGGGCCGCAACGGGATTCATGTCACGAACGCTTCGGCCGGTCGGGATGGCCGTGCTCGCCGGGCATCCCCGGTCCGAACGGCATGCCCGCACGACGGAAGTGCTGCGCCATCTCCGCAAAGGTCTTCCGCTGCGCCGGGGTCAGCACTTCGGCGGCGTCGGCCAGCGCGCGGGTGATCCGCTCGGAGGCGTTCGAGGCAAGCGCCATCTCGGCGGATCGCAGCACTTCGAGGCGGTCGCGATCGATCGTCTCCGCCGACAATGCGGCGATGGCGGCTTCGCGGTTGGACTGGTGCGCGGCGCGCAGCTTCGCGATGTCATCGATCGCACCACCGAGGATGCCCTTCACGCGGGTTTTCTGGTCGGCGGTGGCGTCGACCTTCGAGAGCATGCGATCCGCCATGAATTGCGCGCGGTCACGCATCGCTTCCGGGCCCATGCGGTCGTGCATCCGGTGGCAGCGGGGACCACCGCCGTCCTGCGAGTGGGCGAACACGCCTGCGCCGGTCGCCAGGAGGGCGCCGGCCAGCGTTCCCGTCAGAAGGCCGGTGAGGAACCTGCGCTTGCCGCGGGGGGCACGGCGGGGAGTGGTGTCTTCGGTCATGGCTGGCTCCGATGGAGTGTAAGGCGACACCGCAGGGGCGGTGTTCCTCGTGCGCCGCGAAGTGCAGCGCGTGGTGCCATGATCGAAGCGGCGCCTTGCGGCGGTCTGTCCCGAAGGTAAAGAAGTGCGAAGAAGTTAAGGGCTGTTGCTACGCGTTTCGGATGCGCGACACGATCGCAGCGGTGTAGCGCTGCGTGTCGGCGTCGCCGCCGAGATCGCCGGTGCGGATGCGGTCGAGGTTGAGCGTCTCGTCGATGGCCCGGCGCAGCAGGGTGGCCATCTCGGGGAGCTTCACGTGGTCGAGCATCATGGCAGCAGCCAGCAGCAGCGCGGTCGGGTTGGCAATGCCGCGACCGGCGATGTCGGGCGCCGATCCGTGGACCGCCTCGAAGATCGCAGCATGCTCACCGATGTTGCCGCCCGGCGCCATGCCGAGGCCGCCGACCAGGCCGGCGATCTCGTCGGACAGGATGTCGCCGAAGAGGTTGGTGGTGACCAGCGTGTCGAACTGCCACGGATTCATCACGAGCTTCATCGCGCACGCGTCGACGATGATCTCCTCCATCGCGATCCGCCCGGCGTAGCGGTCGGCGTGCATCTCGCGGGCGGTCTCGAGGAAGATGCCGGTGAGCGCCTTCATGATGTTGGCCTTGTGGACCACCGTCACCTTCTTGCGCTCGTGCGCGATGGCGTAATCGAAGGCGTATTCGAGGATGCGGCGGCAGCCCTGGCGGGTGTTCACGCCGGTGGCCATTCCCACGGCGTGCGGATCGCCGTCGATGGGGATGAAGTGCTCGTAGCCCATGTAGAGCCCTTCGTTGTTCTCGCGGATCAGCACGAGATCGATGTTCTCGTAGCGACCGCCGGGGACCAGCGAGCGGGCAGGCCGCAGATTCGCGTAGAGCTTGAACTCTTCGCGCAACCGCACGTTCGACGACCGGTAGCCGCCCGCCACCGGGGTCTCCAGCGGGCCCTTCAGCGCCAGGCGGGTGCGCCGGATGCTGTCGAGCGTCGCGTTGGGCAGCGGATCGCCTGCGGCCTTCACGCCGGCGAGGCCGGCCACGGCGGGCTCCCAGTCGAAGGGTGCCCCGAGGGCATCGAGGATCGCCAGCACGGCCTCCATGATCTCGGGGCCGATGCCGTCACCGGCGATGAGGGTGGCGGGGATGCGGGCGGGGGCGGTGGCGCTCATGGGGCGGTCTTCAAGTGAGGGGTGGGAGTTACAACGTCAATCGGAGTCACAACTTCAAACGCTGACCATAGCCGGTGAGTTCGAGATAGCCGCGGCCGATCTCGCTGCCGCCCCGGAACGCGCGTACTGCGCCTTCCCAGTAGATCGTGCCGGTGCTGCCGCGGGCATCGAGTTCCTGGTCGTCGAGCAACGGCTGCAACGTGATCGTCTCGCCCCAGAGAGCAATGCGCATGCTCGACGGGTAACGGGTGCCGGTCCGCGCGCTGGTCCACTCGCGAACGACCTCGAATCGCACATCCACCGGGCTCGCGATGCGCGTGCGGCCGTCTGAGGTGCGTCGGCTACCGCCGGCCCAGATCGCCTGGCCTGCACCGTCGCGGATTCGGAATGCCATCAGCGCACCGCCGTCGTGCAGGTTGATGCCGCACCAGTCCCAGCCCGTGGCCTCGGCGCCGAGGATCTCGCTCGACCATTCGTGATCGAGCCAGGCGGTGCCGGTTACCTCGATCGCGCGCTTGCCGCGCAGGACACGACCGGACACCTGCAGATGCGGTCTGCTGTAGTAGTAGCTGGCCTGTGCCGGAAGAGGGCCCTTGCGGCTCAGGCCGGCATCGCCCTGGAGCAGCATCGGGGTGGTCGCCACAAGGGCGAGATCGAGGCCGAACTCCCGGCCGGAGATGCGGGCACGATAGGTCGAACCGTCGAGCGTGAACTGCCAGTCGTCGATCCGGACGTCCGTGGTGCGCGTCGACGCACTGGCGAGGCCGAATCCTTCCCGGGCAGCGCGCTGGTCGTGCAGGAGTCTCCCGATCTCGGGGTCGGCGAGCGCCGCGTGCGCGAAGAGCAGTTGCGCCGGTGCGAAGCGGCTGCGGGTGCCTTCCTGCACGCCGGGCCGGTTGCGGAAGAAGGTGATCTGCACACCGAGATCACGCCCGTCGGCGGTCCGTAGCCAGCCGGTCGCGTACCACCATTCGGTGCGATACGCAGTGTGGGCGCCGTGGTCGGCAGGAAATTCAAGACGTCGCCCTGGAAGGACTGGTGCCCAACTGACCGCGCTTGCCTCGAGGGGCAAGGCTGCGAGTCCGGCGAGGAGCGCACGACGACGATTCATGCGTCGATCGTCTCATGCCCTACCGTCCGCGGCGACGTGGAAGGTGAGGATCCACTCATCGGTGAAGCCGTGCATCGACCGGGGGAACCACACAAAAAAAACGGACACCCGAAGGTGCCCGTTCCTGACCAACAGAAAAAATGGGCACCCGAGGGTGCCCATTCCTGACCTGCAGATCCTGGTACTGCCTGGATCAGAAGCTGTGCTGCAGACCCACGACGAGCGAGCGATAACCACCGCCCAGACCGCCGCCGTTGCCGAACGGGCCGTTGAACGCGCTGTTGTCCCCGGCGTTGCCCATGGAGAGCATCACGTAGGGCTGCGTTTGCTTGCTCAGGTTGTGAGCGTAGGACAGCTGGATGATGCTCGCCCCGGTGTTGGAACCGTTGAAGGTGCCACCGACGTTCGTACCATCGGACTCCAGCGCCTGCATGTAGGAGGCGCCGATCTTGCCGGCTTCGAGCGTGTAGCTCACCGGGATCCAGATCGCGTCGCGGGAGATTTCGGACAGGCCAGCGGCCACGCCGTTGGTCTTGTACGACACCCGGTCCCACCACAGGCCGACCGTCAGGTCACCCACAGCGATGCCACCGCCGACGAGCATGACTTGGTCGGTGGAGGAAAGCGTGCCGGCGCCAACGCGAGCGGGGCCACCAAACAGCGTGTTCATCGGAGCAGAACCATCAGCACCGGAACGGCGGGAGTAAGCCGCACCCAGCCAGAACATGCTTTCAGCGGGCTTGTAGTCCACGCTGAAGCCCATCTCCGTGATGTCACGGTTCGTAGCGGTCTTGGCGTTGTCCGTCATCCACGAAGCCTTGAAGCTCAGGCCGTTGAAGTCGGGCGAGTAGTAGTGCAGACCGGTACCGACCTTGAAGAAGGCGTGCTGCGTGGTGCCCGGGCCGCCCGCCAGGGACAGGCCCTGACCACCAGCGTGACCCATGATGCCGAACGGGCCGAACCAGATGGCGCCCATGTTCGTTTCGTTGTTGATCATGGTCCACGTGTACGGGGAGAACTCACGACCGACGAGCAGCTTGCCCCATCCGCCGTTGACGTTCACACCCCAGCGGAACGGGGTCAGGCCCTTGTTCTCACCGTTGAAGTCGTCGAGGGTACCGTTCGTGCCCCGGATCTGGATGAAGGCGCCAGCGCCGTTGCCGTCGCCGATGTCTTCCTTGCTCTCGATCGTGAGGCGGGAGGCGGCGTCGTTGAAGAAGGTGCTGCTGAAGCCCTGCACGGCACCGATCGCGTTGCCCGTCGGGCTGGTGACGGCGTTGGTCGAGTCGGTCTTCGTGTTGCCGATCAACGGGGCGAAGGTACCGGAGATGGTGACGTCGGCGCTGGCGATCGGCGCAACGAACGCTGCGGCCACGGCGGCTACGATGAGTTTCACTTTCATGTTGACTCCTTGAAATTTGGGCCAAGACGGCCCGGGAGAGCGTTTTGCGGCCACAGCGCCGCACTGGCACATACAACTCAGTACCTACCCCTTCCCGGAGTGGTGAGCGGATTCTGCCGAGCGCCCCCCCCATCAACAAGAGCGGCAATGGGATTTTTGCGGTTCGGAGCAAATTTTGTTGCGCGTTTGCAACACTCCCCGACAGCGCTCAGTTGGCGCTACGACGAAAAACGAAAGTGCCCAGGCTCCGGGGGTTAGCTGATATAGCTCCACCAGATTATTGTTGTGCATTGCGGCAGAAATGCTCCAAAAACAACACATTTCTGGAAAACCCTACAGTGAAGACGCATTGCGGCAAGCACGCATTCGCGGCGCGGAACCGCAATCGGCCAGCGGGTCACCCAGCAGAGAACAGCCGGGCGAGTTCGACGCCAGGGTCCGGGGCCCGCATGAAAGCTTCGCCCACCAGGAAGGCGTCGACGCCGCGATCACGCATACGGCGAACATCGTCGCGAGAGTGGATACCGCTCTCGGTGATCACCAAGCGGTCCGGGGGAATCGCATCGAGGAGTCCGAGCGTGGTTTCGAGAGAGGTCTCGAAGGTTCGCAGGTTGCGATTGTTGATGCCTACCAGCGGGGTGGCGAGATCGAGGGCACGGTCGAGCTCCCCGGCGTCGTGGACCTCGACGAGCACCGCCATCCCGAGGTCCAGCGCCAGCCGCTCCAGCGAGGCCATGACCTCCTGCTCCAGCGCCGCCACGATCAGGAGGATGCAGTCGGCGCCCATCGCGCGGGCTTCGAGCACCTGGAACGGGTCGACGATGAAGTCCTTCCGGATCACGGGCAGCGCGCAGGCCGCCCGCGCAGCCACCAGATACTCGGCGGCCCCCTGGAAGAACTCCACATCGGTCAGCACAGACAAGCAGGCGGCGCCGTGGGCCTCGTACGTCTGGGCGATCGCAGGCGGATCGAACGGATCCCGCAGGAGCCCTTTGCTCGGACTGGCGCGCTTCACTTCCGCGATGACAGCGGCTTCGCCCGCGGAGATCTTCGCGCGCATCGCACCGACGAAGTCCCGGGGGGCTGGCATCGCCCGGGCGGCCGCTTCGAGCGCCGCCATGGAAGTGCGTGCTAGCCCGGCGGCGATCTCGCGGTGCTTCACCGCGAGGATGCGATCGAGGATGTCGGACATGGCGTTCGTTGCTCCTCAGGACTGCGACAGACCGCGCGTGAACGCGACGAACTGATCGAGCTTGCGCGTGGCGTCGCCGCTGGCGACGACCTCCATCGCGCGGCGGACACCGGCCTCGTGTGTGTTCGTGAGGCCCGCGGTGTAGATCGCCGCGCCGGCGTTGAGGGCCACAATGTCGCACGCGGGCCCCGCCTCGCCGGCGATGGCCGCCATCACCAGGCTGCAAGATGCGGCAGCGTCGTCGGCGCGGATGGCGTCGATCGGGGCGCGCTGCAGCCCGAACTGTTCCGGCCGCACCGCGTACTCCCGTACCTCGCCATCCTTCAACTCGGCGACGAGCGTCTCGCCGGCGATGGAGAACTCGTCGAGTCCATCGGTGCCGTGGACGATCATCACGTGGCGGCTGCCCAACCGCTGGAGCACCCGCGCCTGGATGCCCACCAGGTCGGGGTGGAACACGCCCATCACCTGATTGCGCGCGCCGGCCGGATTGGTCAACGGCCCGAGGATGTTGAAGAGGGTCCGCACGCCCAACTCCTTGCGCACCGGCCCGGCGTGCTTCATCGCACCGTGGTGGTTCGGCGCGAACATGAAGCCGACGCCGATCTCCTCGATGCAGCGGCCGACCTGCGCAGGATTCAGATGGATGTTCGCGCCCAGGCCTTCGAGGACATCCGCGCTGCCGGACTTGCTCGATACGGATCGGTTGCCGTGCTTGGCGATCTTGACGCCGGCCGCCGCCGCGACGAAGGCCGCCGCCGTGGAGATGTTGAAGGTGTGCGCCCCATCGCCACCCGTCCCGCAGGTATCGACGAGATTCGCGGAATCCGACACCGCCACCGGCGTCGCGAACTCCCGCATCACCTGGGCTGCGGCCGCGATCTCTCCGATCGTCTCTTTCTTCACTCGAAGGCCGACGAGGATCGCGGCGATGAGTGTCGGCGACACCTCGCCGCTCATGATCGCGCGCATCACGGTGAGCATCTCCTCGTGGAAGATCTCGCGATGCTCGATGACGCGGACCAACGCCTCCTGCGGGGTCATGGACGGACCTCGGTCAGAAAGTTGCGGAGGAGTTCATGCCCGCACTCCGTCAGGATCGATTCCGGATGGAACTGCACACCCTCGACCGCGAGATCGCGGTGACGCACGCCCATGATCTCGCCATCGTCGGTCCAGGCCGTCACCTCCAGCACCTCGGGTCGGCTGTCGCGCTCGATCACGAGCGAGTGGTACCGCGTGGCTGTCAGCGGATTCGGAAGCCCGCGGAAGACGCCAGCGTCGCGATGGTGCACGAGCGACGTCTTGCCGTGCATGACCTGCTGCGCATGGACGATCTTCCCGCCGAAGGCCTCGCCGATGGCCTGATGCCCGAGGCAGACACCCAGGATCGGGATGCGCCCCGCGAACCGCCGGATGAGCGGCACCGAGATGCCGGCCTCCTTCGGCGTGCACGGCCCGGGAGAGACGACGATGCGGGCCGGCGCGAGGTCGGCGACCTCTTCAAGCGTGATCTCATCGTTGCGGTAGACGCGGACGTCCTCACCCAGCTCACCGAGGTATTGCACGAGGTTGTAGGTGAAGGAGTCGTAGTTATCGATCATCAGCAGCATGGCCGTCCCCTCACACCTTGCGGCCGGAGAACAACCCGGCCTGCGCCATTTCGGCCGCCCGCAGGATCGCGCGGGCCTTGTTCTGGGTCTCGGTCCATTCACTGGCCGGGACGGAGTCCGCCACGATGCCTGCACCGGCCTGCACGAACAGGCGACCGTCCTTGATGACGGCGGTGCGGATGGCGATCGCGAGGTCCATGTCGCCGTTGAAGCCGAGATAGCCCACCGCACCCGCATAGATGCCGCGCTTCGACGGCTCCAGCTCGTCGATGATCTCCATCGCCCGCACCTTCGGCGCACCGCTCACCGTACCAGCCGGAAACGTCGCGCGGAGGACGGCGATGGCATCCAGCCCCGGTTTCAGCGTCCCCTCGACGTTCGAGACGATGTGCATCACGTGGGAGTACCGCTCGACGTTCATGTTCTCGGTGACGCGCACGGTGCCGGTCTTGGCGACGCGACCGAGGTCGTTGCGGCCGAGGTCCATGAGCATCACGTGCTCGGCGCGCTCCTTCGGATCGGCGAGCAGTTCCTGCTCCAACGCGAGGTCGTCCTCCCGCGTGGCGCCGCGCGCCCGCGTGCCGGCGATCGGACGCACCGTGACTGCCGTGCCTTCGAGCCGCACCAGGATCTCGGGGCTCGCGCCCACGACGTGGAAGCCGCCCATGTCGTAATAGAACATGTACGGCGACGGATTCAGCGCCCGCAGCGCGCGATACAGCGACAGCGGGGAGGCGGGATACGGATGCGACAGACGCTGCGAGAGCACGACCTGCATGATGTCGCCGTCGAAGACGTATCGCTTCGCGCGCTCGACCGCCTCGATGAAGGCATCCTCGCTGAACTCCGACTGCGGCACGGCCGGTGGCGCAGGCACCTCGGCCGGCATCGCGACGGGCTGGCGCAGGGCCTGCAGCAGGACGTTCAGCTGCATCCGTGCCTCGGCATACGCGCCATCCACTCGCGGATCGGCATAGACGACGAGATACAGGCGCCCGGACAAGTTGTCGACCACCGCCAGGCGATCGGAGAGCAGCAGCAGGATGTCGGGGCAGCCCAGGACGTCCGGCTTGTCGGCCTGCGACACGCGCTTCTCGATGTAGCGCACGGTGTCGTAGCCGAAGTAGCCGACGAGCCCGCCCGCGAACCGCGGCAGATCGGGGATCGCAGGCGCCTTGAACCGCGCGTGCGATTCGCGGACCCATTCGAGCGGATCCTCCTGCTCGGTCTGCGACAGCAGCGTGTTGCCGCGGTACTCGCTGCACACGTGGCCGCGCACTTCGAAGCGCAGCTCCGCGGGCAACCCGATGAACGAGTAGCGGCCGAACCGCTCCCCCCCCTGCACGGATTCGAGCAGATACGAGTACGGGCGGTTGCCGAGCTTGAGGTAGACGGAAAGTGGGGTGTCGAGATCCGCGAGGGTCTCGAGGACCACGGGAACGCGGTTATAGCCTTGGGCGGCGTACTGCTTGAAATCCTGTTCGGTCATGACGGCTCCGGGAGGGCATCCGGTGGAAGGGCATGGTGTGCGTGCGCGCAGTCGTCGCGCGCGGCGGGCATCGGTCTAGGGTCGCCAGGGACGCCAGCGACGAGCGATGCGGTCCAGGCCCTTGCGGGAATCCTGCGGCGGGAGCTTCATGCCGGGAGCTTCATGCGAATGATCGGAGTGCGGTTGGGATGCCTGCGGGAAGGGGCGTTCTCTTTCATGTCACCCGATCACTCCGGATGCAGTCCGACCGCCACGCTCAGGATGTCGGGGACTATAGCATCCGCCCCCAGCGATCGCACATCGAGCCCGCCGGTGTAGCCGTAGGGCACGCACACGACAGGACACCCTGCCGCAAGACCCGCAGCGACATCGTTCGCGGAGTCGCCGACCACCAGCAGACCAGCGGGGACGATGCCGAAATGCTCGCAGCAGTGGAGGATGGGCATGGGGTCAGGCTTCTTCTTCGCGAGCGAATCGCCCCCGAGCACGAGATCAAATGCGCCGGCGCCGAAGTGCGCATCCAACAGTGGGCGGGCGAAGCGCTCGGCCTTGTTGGTGACGACTGCGAGCTTGAACCCGGCGCGGCGCAGGCGGCCGATGCCGTCCACGGCGCCGGGGTACGGGCGGGTCCGCACATCGAGCCGTTCGGCGTAGCGCGCCTGGAAGATGCGGTTCGCGTTCTCGAACAACAGCGCCTCCGGCTCCGCCTCCCGCGTGCCGGTCAGCAACCGTTTCACCAATTTCGGGATGCCATCACCGATATACGAACGCACGACGGCCTCGTCGACGACGGGCCGCCCGAGTTCGGAGAGCATCGCATTGCCGGAGTCGGCGATGTCGGGCAGCGTGTCGAGGAGCGTGCCGTCGAGGTCGAACGCGACCCCGCGGATACGGCCCGAGGCGGCGAGCTGCCGCAGGTAGGCGCTCATCACTTCGCGCCTCCGACCGGGACGCCGGCCAGTTCCGCCCGCATCTTCGCGACCGTGGCCGCGTAGTCCGGCGTGCCGAAGATGGCGGAACCCGCGACGAACGTGTCGGCACCCGCCTTCGCGACCGCGGCGATGTTGTCGACCTTCACGCCACCGTCGACCTCCAGCCAGATGTCGCGCCCGCTCGCCGCGATGCGTTCGCGCACGAGGCGCACCTTGTCGAGCGCGGACGGAATGAACGACTGCCCACCGAAGCCCGGGTTCACCGACATGATCAGGATGAGGTCCAGGCGATCCATCACGTGATCGAGATGGTGCAGCGGCGTGGCGGGGTTGAAGACGAGACCGGCCTTGCAGCCGCAGTCGCGGATGAGCGAGAGCGTGCGGTCCACGTGCTCGGACGCCTCGGGATGGAACGAGATGATGCTGGCGCCGGCCTTGGCGAAATCCGGGACGATGCGATCGACCGGCTTCACCATGAGGTGGACATCGATGGGCGCTGTCGTCACGCGCCGGACGGCCTCGCAGACCATCGGACCGATGGTGAGGTTGGGTACGTAATGGTTGTCCATCACGTCGAAGTGGACGATGTCGGCGCCGGCGGCGAGGACGTTCGTGACCTCTTCGCCAAGACGCGCGAAATCGGCCGAGAGGATGCTTGGAGCGATGCGGTACATGGGGAGGTCTCGAAGGGAAACGCGCGGATTCTAAACGGCGCGGTTGAGCGCGCCTGCGCTTTCGGGTGGAATACGCCCATGGACCCCCAGAAAAATTACGAGATCACCGTGACCGCGGTCGCGCAGTACGTGGCCGACCAGTCCGACGAAGTCGAAGGCCGCTACGTCTTCGCATACACGATCAACATCCGCAACACCGGCTCCGTGGCCGCGAAGCTGCTGTCCCGCCACTGGGTCATCACCGACGCGACCAACAAGACCCAGGAGGTGCGCGGCGAGGGTGTGGTGGGCGAGCAGCCCTTCCTGCGCCCCGGCGAATCGTTCGAGTACACGAGCGGCGCCGCGATCCTCACGCCGGTCGGGACGATGCGAGGCAGCTACCAGATGCAGGCGGAGGATGGCACCGCCTTCGAGGCGCCGATAGCGGAGTTCATCCTGTCGATGCCCCGCGTGCTGCATTGAATCCTCACGGATCGTCGCGGCGATCCCCCGGCGGATCCTGACGTTTCTTGGGCCAGGTCCACCAGACGATGAACAGGCCAATGGCAAGCGCCACACCGGCCTCCAGAAGAATCCATCCCATGCCGTCCTCTCTCCAGGGCATCGATGGCGCCCTGACACGCCACGGTAGCGGACGTTCCCGCATCCGTCACGCCATCGCGGCGACCACGGTGCTCGCCACGCTATTGGTCAGCGGCTGCGCCCAGCCCCACCGGCGGCCGGAGGCACCGACCAAGGCCGCGCCCGAGACACCGGTCGCCGCCGAGACTCCCCCGCCCTGCCTCTGCCCGCCTGCCCCCCAACCTGCCCCGGTCGACACGGCACCGGCGAAGGCGCGGCTGGAACCCGCCAGCTTCGAGGCTCTGCCAGGCTGGGAGGAAGACGACATCGGCGCAGCGTTCGGCGCCTTCGTGGAGGGCTGCACCGCGCTCCGGACACAGCCTCGCTGGAGCGATGTGTGCGGCCGGGCGACCGGCCTCGCGGGCGCGGATGCCGACGCCATCCGCAACTTCTTCGAGACGAGCTTCGTCCCGCACCGCGTCGTCGGCCCCGATCCCGAGGCGCCGGGTCTCCTCACCGGATACTACGAACCCCTCCTGCAAGGCAGCCGCACGCCGGACGCGCGATTCCGGCATCCGATCTTCGCCGCGCCGGACGACCTCATCACGGTGGACTTGTCCGGCGTGGCCCCGGACACCCGGAACATCCGTCTGCGGGGCCGGCTGCAGGGACGCAAGCTCGTGCCCTACTGGTCACGCGCAGAGATCGAGGATGGAAAAGCGCGGCTCTCGGGCCGCGAGCTTGTCTGGGTGGAGGATGCCGTCGAACTCTTCTTCCTCCAGGTGCAGGGGTCCGGTCGCGTACGCCTGCCGGACGGCGGCACCGTCCGCGTCGGGTACGCCGACCAGAACGGGCACCCGTACCGATCCATCGGACGCGTGCTCGTCGATCGTGGCGAGCTGCCGCTCGAGAAGGCGTCGATGCAGGGAATCAAGGCGTGGGGTCAGGCAAACCCGTCGCGCCTCGCCGCGCTGCTCGCCGAGAACCCGTCGTACGTCTTCTTCCGTGAACTGCCTGCCGGTGACGGCGGGCCGATCGGAGCGCTCGGAATCCCGCTGACGCCCGGACGCAGCATCGCTGTGGATCCCACCGTCGTGCCGCTCGGGGCACCGGTGTTCGTTTCGACGACCTGGCCGAACAGCCCGCGCCCGCTCGACCGATTGGTGATGGCACAGGACACCGGCGGGGCGATCCGAGGTGCCGTGCGGGCGGACTTCTTCTGGGGGTTCGGCGCCGAGGCGGGCGAACTGGCCGGCCGAATGCGCCAGCCGCTGAAGATGTGGGTGCTGCTGCCGCGCGAACCCTGACGCAGCTCGTGCGCCCGTCAGGGCTTCATCGAGCCGACCTTCGCATCGAAGTTGACCTCCACCGGGAGCCGGCTCTTCACCGCGCGACCATGCCTTATCGCCGGCGAGAACAGCACGCTGCGGAAGCTTTCCAGCGCCGCCTCCTCGAACACGCCCGGCGGATCCGCCGAGATCACGTTCGCCTCGACGACCATGCCCAACTCGTCGATGAGGATCAGCAGCACGACGCGCCCGCTGAGATCCTGATCCGCAGCAGCTTCGGGGTAGCGAAGTGCGACATCGTCGAGGGGGCGCGGAAGGACATCGAGCTGCCGGGCCGGATAGAACTCCGGATCCTCGATCTGAGGCAGCTCGAGGGCAGGGCCGAACGTGCTCGGCTCCGGTACGGCTGGGGGTGTGTCGATCGGCTCGGCCGGCGGAACAATGCGTTCCGGGGGAGGTGGTTTCGGTACGGTGGACTGCGCCACCGGCGGCGAAGCCGTGGGCTCAGCACCAATCTGCACATCGGCGATGGCTGGGGGACCCGACACCGCCGTCATCCGCACCTCTGCCGGCGCTGGCGGCCCATCCGCGACCGCAGCCTTGGCGGGTACAGGCGCGAGCGTCGCCCGGATCACGCCGGGCTCCGAAGCTGGGCGCGGGGAAACCACCCGGACACCCCAGACGAACCAGACATGCAGCGCGAGCGAGACGGCCAAGGCGATCCCGAGGCGCCCCAGAGACCGGGCGCCCGAGAGATCAGGTGTCGTGGCCGCGCCGCTCACGCTCCCGGGACATCACGGAAGGTCACTTGCCGGCGATGGTCGCGAACTGCGCCTCGATCTGGGCGGCCGTCAGCGCCCCGGGGATACGCGTGCCATCGGAGAAGACGAGCGTCGGTGTTCCGTTGATGCCTTTGGATTTCGCGAGGGTGACGATATCTGCCACCGGATTGGCGCAGTCCCCCTTGGCGGTCGGCGCAGTGCCGCGGAGCATGTAGTCCTCCCACGCCTTCAGCCGGTTCGGCGAGCACCAGATCGCACGGGAGCGATCCGGCGCCTTCGCATGCAGTTGTTCGATGGGGTACAGGAGCACGTAGACGGTGATGTCGGTCATCTTCTCGAACTCCTGCTCGATGCGCTTGCAGAAGGGGCAGTCGGGGTCGGAGAACACGACGATCTTGCGGGAACCGTTACCTTTAACTTTCTTGATGGCACGGTCCAGAGGAAGGGCGTTGAAATCGAGGGCCGTGAGTTCCTTCACGGTGTCGTCGTTGATGTCGCGCATGCTCTTGGTGTCGACGACGCTGCCCTGCATCATGAAACGGAAGTTCTCGTCGGTGTAGATGATGATGGGGTCTTCACCGCGCGCGACGACGATCTGGTACAGATCGAGTTCGGGGAGCTTCTTGATGCGCTCGACGTTGGCCTTGGGGAACTTGGCCTGGAACGCCGCCTTGACCGACGCCTCGTCGGCACACGCTCCGGTGGCCGCGAACAGCACGGCGGCCAGCGCGTGCGCAAGAAATCGCTTCAACATGAATCACTCCTGTGGGGATGCCCCCGGTTGGACAAGTCAGGCGAGGGCGTGTTGCGCCAACCCCTGTCGGATCATCGGCAGCCCCGCAGTGAGTCTGAGACCCGAGTTCCGCAGCCAAGCTGCGCCGGGGAGACGGCTCGAGAAGAGACGCTGCAGCCCGTCGGTCACGGCGATCATGGTGCGGACATCCTCCCGCCGGGCGCGTTCATAGCGACGCAGAAGCGGGAGCACACCGCAGTCCCGCTGACTGCCGCGGGCTTCGAGCACCGCAGCGAGTTCGCGCACATCGCGGAAACCCAGGTTGACCCCCTGACCTGCGAGGGGATGCACATTGTGGGCGGCATCCCCCACCAGGGCAAGGCGGGGCATGACGAAGCGATCTGCCGCCATGGCCCGCAGCGGAAAGCTGCTGGCGGGCGTCACGCACGTCAGGGTGCCGAGGGCGCCAACGGCCGCCGCCGCGACCCGGATCGCAAGTTCCTCAGGGGCGAGGTCCATCAGATCTTCCGCCACTGCCGGCGTCGCCGACCACACCATCGAGACATGCCCACCGGGAAGCGGCAACAGGGCCAGGACCCCGTCGTCGCGGAACCACTGGCGGGCGATGCCGCCGTGCGGCAGTTCGGCAAGGAAGTTCGCCACGACAGCGGTCTGGGGATAAGAGCGGGTGCGGACATCGAAACCCGCCACCTGCCGGACCCACGATTGCGCACCGTCCGCACCCACGACCAGACGTGCGGCGACGGCCGGACCGGCCTCCAGGCGAAGCACCGCCTCGCGATCGGTGACCTGCAGCGCCACCGGGCGGGACGGCACGCGCACCTCGATGCGGTCGTGCGCGGCGACCCGCGCCGCGAGCGCCGCCGCCAGGACACCGGACTCGACGATGTGCGCCAGCGCCGGCACGCCGGATTCGAGCGCATCGAACTGGAGGGTGGCGCCGGGGCGGTCACCGAACACCGCCATCCCATGCACCGGCTGGACGCGTGCTTCCGGTAGCAGTCCCCACGCCCCGAGGCGGTCGATCAGGGCAGCGCTTCCGGGGCTGATCGCGTAGATGCGGTTGTCCAGCCGATCGGTGGGCGACGGTGGCATGGCCGCCCCGAGCAGAACGACATCGAGACCCGCCTCGGCGAAGGCAAGAGCGGCGGCGAGCCCCACGAGACCGGCGCCTACGACCGCAATATCGCGGGTCGCGGGACCACCGTTCGGGGCAGTGCTGATTTCCGTGGTTGACAAGGGGGGGTCCGAAAAGTAAATTTTGCGCCCCTGTCGAAGGGCAGTGGCGAATTAGCTCAGTGGTTAGAGCAGCGGAATCATAATCCGTTGGTCCGGGGTTCAAATCCCTGATTCGCCACCAACGAATTCATAGACTTACCTGCAAGCAACTAGTTGCACTCCCACTCCGTGGGACACTCATGGGACAGTGAAGGCCGCGCAGAGCATATCAGCGTCGGTTCTGCCTCTGAGTGAAGTCTGAAGTACGCCACCCAAGGAATTCGGGGAAACCACCCCGACGTGCCTGCGGCGCGCGAGCTTCTCCGTCGTCGTGATCTTCACCGATCGCGGCGGCATCGAGCTCACGAACTTGGGTGAATTCCATGCCTGCCATCGAAAAACGTTTGTCCGGGGACGGCAAGACTTCGTTCCGCTGCAAGGTCCGTCTCAAGGGCCATCCTGTCGTCACCGAAACCTTCGAACGCCTCACGGATGCTCGCATCTGGGGGCAGCGCACTGAGGCCGCCATCCGGGAAGGCCGGCATTTCGGCGTCGTCGAGTCGAAGCGTCACACCGCGGCAGACATGATCGAGCGCTACGAGCGCGAGATCCTCCCAGCCAAACGCAACCGAAAAGCCCAAGCTACTCAGCTCCGCTGGTGGAAGGCCAAGCTCGGCGCCTACGCGCTCTCCGATGTAACGCCAGCGCTGATCGCAAAGTATCGGGACGAGCTGCGGCGGGAACCGATACGACGCCAAGGCAAACGCAGAACGAAGGACGCTCCGGAGAGATACCGGACTCCGGCGACAGTCGTCCGCTACCTCGCCGCCATCGGGCATGTGTTCACGATCGCAATGCGCGAATGGGCGTGGATCGACGACACGCCCATGCGTCGGGTGACGAAGCCTCGGGAGGCACGCGGTCGCGTTCGCTTCCTGTCCGACGACGAGCGGAAAGCACTGCTGATCGCGTGCAAGCAGTCGGCGACACCATACCTGTATCTTATTACAGTCCTCGCGCTTTCTACTGGAATGCGACTTGGCGAGATCATGAGCCTGCGATGGAACTGTCTCGACCTTGATCGCGGCCTGGCGGTCCTGCACGAAACGAAAAACGGCGATCGACGTGGCGTGCCCCTGACCGGACATGTCCTTGACCTTCTCAAGGAACTTACTCAAGTCGAGCACGAGAAGACCGCGCTGCTCTTCCCGTCTGCCAAGAACCCCAATAAGCCGATCGAGTTCCGCAAGGGATGGAATGCGGCGCTGCGTGCAGCTGCCATCACGGATTTCCGGTTTCACGACTTGCGTCATAGTGCCGCAAGCTATCTCGCGATGAGCGGTGCAACGCCGAGCGAGATGGCCGAAGTTCTTGGCCACAAAACGCTCGCGATGGTAAAAAAGTACGCGCACTTGAGCGACTCGCACACGCGCGCAGTCGTGAGCGGGATGACCTCGAAGATCTTCTCAGGAGAAGCAGATGCTCGTTCTTAAAATTGCCGGCGAACAGTATGTGCCGCTCAGAGCGATTCCATTCATCACCGGCGGCTTCCTTTCCGCGCAGCGCGTTATCAGCATGCTTCTTGATCCTGTTGGCAACAGTGAAGATACCGGACGCATAGTCTTGGCATACCGCCTTGATGAACACAACAGACTTCTACAGCTTCTCCCCGCAAGCCTCGAGCGGCATCTGGGGTCGGCACCACTAAAGGCCTCGAACACATCGTTTGACGCAGCCGCGATCGAAAACTTGAAGCGCTTGCCACCAGCCGTTCACGTGCGGCGAGATGAGCTGTACGAGTTCTTCGTTAGGGATTTGGCGCATGCGCAAGCGTACTCAGATCATCCAGCCCTCAGATTCGGAGGTCCCTTCCAATGGGACGAGCACCCGATGCTCGACGACGAGCTCCGCAGCGTAGTTTTTGAGGGCATCGCTACCGACGTTACCCGCACTCCTACTCGCGAGGAGGCCCCCCCGGACATTGCAGAGCTACGCCGAACAGTGGAAGCCATCGTCGGGAGTTTCGCTGAGCAAGGCTGCGAACTGTCCCTCTCTCCGCTTGATATCACGAAGACACAAATGGAGGACATTGTGAAGAAGCAGAATCCGCAACTCGCGGCAGCTATGGGAGATAAAGCGATCCGGCGCGCGCTGCTCTTCATCGGCGTCAAGGGCCGTCCTGGAGTGAAGACGAACGAGTCCCCCGCAATGCGAATCGCGCGCGAGATTCTCAACGACAAGTAGCCATACCCAGCGACAACCACGGGCACATAGCGAAACGAATTCGTTCAATTCCGAATTCGAAACCTGAATTGAATCCTCCGAAAGTGGGTTCCGCGTCGATGCATCCCGTGTCGGCGCACCTACAACGAGGATTCAATGAAGAACCAACAGCACGACCGCGAGGCTCTCCCAGCTTCGAGATTGATCCCTGTCGCCGCATGGAGTGACCACCATCCGTGGCCGACGGTGGGTGGCATGCGACATATCGTTTTCAACGCCCGTACGAACGGCTTCGAGAGCTGCATTCGCAGAATTGGCAGGCGAGTGTTGATCGACGAATCGGAATTTTTTCGATGCGTTGACAACATCGGGGGCCAAGGGGCGAAGCAATGAGCGCAACCCTTGCCACAGCAACCGCGGATCGCGGCGAAGCCACCACCGCGCTCGACAAGCGCGTCCGCATGACCAAGTGGACCGCCGCGCATCCGGTGACGAAGCGTATCTGGCTCGCAGACACTGGACAGATTCAGAAAGCCGTGACGACAACGCAGCTCGCGTCGGGGACGGTCACGCAACTCGAAATCACTCCGAATGAATTCGTGCAGATCCTGCAGAGAATCGGTCCCAACGATTGCCTGAGCTACGGGATTCCGTGCGATCCATTTGCAAGCACGGTTCTGTCGAAGCGCAGATACGAAAAGCAAGGACGTCCGACCGAGGCGATCACGCGCACAGCGGACATGATGGTGTGGCCAACCGGGCCGTCGATTCTCATGATCGACTACGACCCGGGGCCCGCCGGGCCCCTCTCGAAGGGTCAGCTGCTCGCCGCCGTGTATGACGTCTGCCCATCGATGCGAGACTCTGCACACGTCTGGATGCCATCGACATCCTCATGCCTCTTGAACCTCGACACGAATCAGGAAGTGCGCGGGGTACATGGTCAACGCATCTACGTCGTCGTCGCAGACGGCTCCGACATTCCTCGGGCAGGTAAGGCGTTGTACGAACGCGCGTGGCTGCACGGCTTCGGGTACGTCAAGATTTCGACAGCGGGCAGCATGCTGCCTCGATCGATTGTCGATGTCGCAGTCTTCCAGCCGAATCGGATCGACTTTTGTGCCGGGCCAGTCTGCACACCACCGCTGGCGCGAGGCGTCATCGACATCGAGTTGCTCGGCAAACCTGACCGTGCGCTAAGAACGCGCGTCGCTATCCCCGACCTGACGACTGACGAACAGAAACAGCTCGACGGGATCATCGGACAGGCCCGTGGTGAGATAAGGCAGGATGCCGGACGAGTGCGACAGACCTACGAAGCGACGCGGATCTCGCAACTTGTTGATCGAGGTGTCGAGCCAGACGTAGCGGCGAAGACGATTGCTAGAGCGCTGGATGCGAGAGTGCTCATGGCGGACTTCGAACTCGTGACGGAGGACGGACGTTCAGTCACAGTGGGAGAGCTCTTGGCGGACCGAAGAACTTGGAATCTCTGCCGCTTCCACGACCCCTTGGAACCAGGCTACGACAGCGACATACGCATTGCCCGCGCCTACTTGATCGGAAGTGGCCGCCCTTCACTGCACAGCTTCGCGCACGGCGGTCAACGGTACGAGCTTTGCCATGCGACCGAGACGATTCAGCTTGTGCCTGGCGAGCGTGCCAACTACGCGGCACTCTGCGCGCGGATTCTCGCGAGTCGCGGGGAGATCTATGTGAGAGGTAGCTCCCTCGTCCAGATCGAATCTGACGGGCGACTCACTGCACTGGGTACCTACGAAATGCTGGCGAACTTGGATCGCAACTTCCGATTCGAGAAGCCCGGCACGGGCAGGCGTTCAACAACGATGCTCACCACAGACGCGCCGAAGGAACTAGCCACCCTACTTCTCGAAGCGTTCACGACTGGCTTCCCACGATTGAAAACGGTTTTGACGGCGAAGTGCATGGAGCCGAAAACTCACCGCATCATTGAAGCGCCTGGATATGACGCGGAGACTCAAAGCTACCTCCTGCTCAGCGAGTCGGCGCCACTAAATGCGGATCCGAGCATCGAAGAGGTGCGCAATGCAGTTGCCGAGCTCTGGTCGCCCGTGCGCCTCTTCGCATTCGAAAGCGCCACAGACCAAGCCGTCATGCTTAGTGCGCTACTCACCGCGGCGCTTCGCCCTCTTCTGCCGACCGCCCCAGCATTCGCCTTCGATGCCCCAGTTCAAGGGTCTGGCAAAACGTTGCTCGTGAAAGTGCTCGCGAAGCTCGCCACCGGCTTTAGTCCTGCAATGTCGCCACATAGTGACAGGCGCAGCGACGACGAGCTTAGGAAGAAGCTGTTTGCGATGCTCCTTGCCGGGCATGGAACAATCGCCATCGACAACATTGTCGGCGAGGTCGATTCACCCTCGCTCGCCGCGCTCCTGACAAGCGAAGATTACACGGACCGCGTGCTTAAGGAGTCTCGAACGGAGACCGTACCGTCCAGCGCTCTGATATTGCTATCGGGCAACAACCTCGCGCTGAAAGGCGACCTTCCACGCCGAGTGTTGAAGTGCCGTATCAATCCGCAGACCGACACTCCATACGAGCGCGAGTTCGATTTCGATCCACTCGATGTGGTCCATGCCCGCCGGCAGAAGCTCGTCGACGCGGCGCTTACCGTCATCACAGGATTTCTCCGCCACCACAACGGTGACCGTCTAGGGAAGGGGCGCATGGCGAGTTTCGAAGTGTGGGATGACATCGTCCGACAGACCGTGTGCTGGTTGCTCGATTGTCAGCGCAAGGGACTGTGGACGGCGGGCGAGCAGCCCGACGGAACGTGGTTTCCCGCCTTGGATGATCCAATGACCGCCGTGCACGAGGCCGTTCGCGAAGATCCGATTAGCACCCAGTGCGGTCGATTGCTTTCCGCGTGGGAGAAGGAAATCGGCGTCGGTAGCTCCCGTGCCACGACCCTAACCGTCAAGGAAATTGTCGCCAAGGCCACCGCGATACCGAGCCAAAGAAGCCCCTCAACGATCAGCAGTGAAGGTGATGCGACAAGCCTCCGCGACGTCCTTGTTGAGATCGCAGGCCATGGCTTCCAACAGGAGATAAATCCGAAGATGCTCGGCAAGCGCTTGACTAACTTGCGAGACCGTATCGCTGACGGTCTGTGCCTGCGAGTCGGCGCGCGGCGTCAGGGCTGCATGACCTATTGGTTGGAGCGCGTCTCGGACGTTCCCGGTGAGAACGGTGAGTTTCGTGAGTCATTTCCTATCAACCCTACGACAAAGAAAACATCGTCTTCTCTACAACGTCCGAAGGAAAAAAGACTCACCAAACCCACTTCACCCCGCAGCTCCCGCGGGAGGAAGCCAGCATGCGCGTGACGACCCGATGGATCAATTCGACGATTGGCTGGTCGCCATGTCCAGCAATTCGCTGTCGGTCAGTGCCTCCATGGCGCGCAGTCGCCCCGCGAGAGGCTCTGGGAGGCTCACCACGGCCCGCTCAGTCGAGTAGACGCCCAAGAGCCTTCCAATCTCTTTCCAGGCAGCTATCTGCCCTCCAACGTCCTCGTTGCGCCTTGCGTCGGCGATTGCGTGCAGGAGGCCGGAAAGCACCGTCTCGCGATCGATACGGAGGCGCTCCCGCTCCACGCTGCGGCGCTGCTCAATCGCGGCCTGAACGTTAGCTCTTGCAAGCAGCCGGCACGCTGTTACCCGGGCCGATGCCCCAGGCGCATAGCCCGCCGAGACGGCCGAGCGTGCCCCGTTCCCGTCGATGAGGTACTCAAGTACGAACTTCTCTTCTCGGGCGGAGAGCAATCGGAAACCTCCAGGAACTACCCATCTACCTGTTTATTATACATTTATCATGCCATTTCCTCAGCTTAACTCTCCGGTCAATCAACCTGCGACGACATATTCGGCCGCCCCGCTCGATGTTCCGCCTATCACGCGCGCGGTCTACGAGCGCGTCTTCCGGGTGGTGCACGGCGCCCTTCTCGCCATAGACGTCGATCCCTTGACTGCCTGCGGTCCTTTCGCATTCGTCGCCTCCGCGATTCTTCACTGGCATCACGGCGTCATCGCAATCCCAATGGCAGGCGCAGCCATGTTCCAAGTCGACACGGATGGACTGGTAATGGGGTACTGGAAAACTGACGACGACGGACGGATTTGGTCCGATGGCGACGCGTTTCACTGTTGGCTGAGCACGCCGACCGGTTGGGTTCTCGACTTCCAAGCACCGCTGCGTACGGCTGCGTGCAGACGTAGGGGCCGACGCACTCCGATTCGTCACTACATGTTCCAGAGACATGTTTCCGAGCAGAGTGAAACGCTGCTGTCGGCAACTGCCCCAGGCGACTTCCACGTCCACCCAAACGTCCCGCTGACATTTGCCGAGCGCAACTCCTTCTTCGAGGACCGTGTCTGCGTCGGGCTGCTGGCAGCTTGCGTCGACTGGTACCAGGCACCACCGGGGAGGATCGCCAAGAACCACCGCGTGACCGACAGCGGGGGTGTGGAACGTGTGGCTCGACTGTCGCCCGTTCGGATCACGGGCGCGTGGTAGCGTCTGGCCAACCCGCTGCCGAGGCGACGCGTCGAAGCCTCGCCCCCTCGAAGTCCGAGTTCGATCGAACGCCTTTCGCTCAATCGCCGAATCAATCCTGCCATTTGGGGAGGTTCCCCCACTCCCCACTCCTCTCTTCGGTCATTCGTTATCGGCGTAGGCGGACTCTCGCGATCCGCTTCGCGCCGTACACCTTCTGACGCTGGGAGACTGTTGCACAAGCCAGATGAGTGCCTCTGATGGATTCCTATTGATCGCCCTCCCACCGGGCTACACAATCCAGAGGCCGTGTCGCTTAGTGGATTTCGTCCAGCCGCCCGTCGCATCATGAGCACAGCGCATTGCCTGTGCGCGCCATGACCCGGAGTGCGAGTCTCGCCAGCATGCCGAGACCCCGTCATGGCATTGCCGAGAGATCACAGGGACACAGCCCGACGAATGGACAGCCATTTTTTCGAGAAGCCGATCCTCAATTCGCCCCACGACTATCCAGGGCGGCACTGGGCGTTGGACGCCAACGGGCAGCCCACTCAGAGAATCGTGGATGCCCAAGGCGAGATGAATTGCCTGCTGCATTGACATGAATGAGCGACTCAGCGACGCCACGCCATCGAGCGACCCGACAGGAAAACGGAGGTTCGGGTGGACAAGCGCGACCTGAGCGAACGCGACATCTGCACCAAGTTCATCACGCCTGCAATCCAGCAGGCAGGTTGGTTGCAGCATCAGTTTCGCGAGGAAGTGAGTCTCACGGACGGTCGAGTGATGGTGCGAGGCAAGCTCGCCGCACGGATTCGCAATCCCGATGTGAAGGGTGGCCCGAAGCGCGCTGACTACGTCCTATACGCACGCCCCGGCGTTCCGATTGCCATCGTCGAGGCCAAACAGGCGCGGTTCAGCTTGGGCGACGGCATGCAACAAGCACTTGCATACGCCGAGATGCTGGATGCCCCGTTCGCGATCAGCAGCAACGGAGATGGATTCCTGCTCCATGACCGCACGGGACTGACTCAGCCTGTGGTTCGGGAACTTCAGCTGGACGAGTTCCCTGCCTTGGCAGACCTGTGGTTGCTCTACCAACAGTGGAAGGGACTCACGGAGCCGAAGGCGGTCAAGCTCGTCGAGCAACCCTACTATGCCGACGGCAGCGGCAGAGAACCCCGCTACTACCAGCGCGTGGCCATCAATCGGGCGATCGAGGCCGTCGCCAAGGGGCAAGAACGCGTGCTGCTGGTCATGGCCACAGGCACCGGCAAAACCTACACAGCGTTCCAGATCATCTGGCGCCTGTGGAAGGCCAAGGCGAAGAAGCGAATCCTGTTCTTGGCCGATCGCAACATTCTCGTGGACCAAACCATTCAGCAGGACTTCGCGCCGTTCGGCGAGGTTATGCACAAGGTGACGAACCGGGAGGTGAAGAAGAACTACGAGATCTATCTGGCGCTCTACCAGGCCGTGACGGGCAAGGAAGAGTGGAAGCAGATCTACCGCCAGTTCCCTGCGGACTTCTTTGACCTGATCGTCATCGACGAGTGCCACCGTGGAAGCGCGTCTGACGACTCCGCGTGGCGCGACGTGCTTGACTACTTCAAGTCCGCGACGCACCTCGGTCTGACAGCAACTCCGAAGGAAAAGAGCCGTCTCGACAAGAAGGACGGCGTGCGCGTCATCGAGGATCCCGAGTACAACTACAAGTACTTCGGTGAACCCATCTACACGTACTCGCTGAAGCAAGGCATCGAGGACGGCTTTCTTGCGCCCTACAAGGTGATCCGCATTTCGACGGACGTGGATGCCGTCGGTTACACACCGGAGAAGGGCAAGGTCGACAAGCTCGGTCAAGCCGTCGAGCAGCGGCAGTACACCACCAAGGACTTCGACCGCAATCTGGTGCTGGAGAAGCGCACCCGGCTGGTGGCGAATAAGGTTTGGGAGTACCTCAAGGCCACGGATCCGATGGCCAAGACCATCGTGTTCTGCGACGACCAGGACCATGCCGAACGCATGCGCCAGGAGCTGGTCAAGCTCATCCCCGCCGCTGCCAGCAACCGTCGCTACGTCATGCGCATCACTGGCGATGACAACGAGGGCAAGGCTCAGCTGTCGTACTTCATCGACAACGATGAGCCGTACCCGGTCATCGCCACCACGTCCAAGCTGCTGACCACCGGGGTGGATGCCAAGACCTGCAAGCTGATCGTGTTGGACCAGAACATCAACTCAATGACCGAGTTCAAGCAGATCATCGGCCGTGGCACCCGCCTGCGTGAGGACTACCAAAAGCTGTACTTCACCATCATGGACTTCAAGGGTGCCACGCGCCTGTTCGCTGATCCTGACTTCGACGGCGAGCCCGTGGTGATCTACGAGCCCAAGGACGACGAACCAGTGGTGCCGCCCGAAGTTCCGCCAGGGACTGCGGAGCCCGATCCTCCGTCCCATGGACCCGGGGTCACTGGCGGCGAAGTGACATCTCCAGGCCTCACCACAGGCGCCGGCGGCAAGGGCCGCATCAAGTACGTCATCGACGATGTCAATGTCCGTGTAGCTGTTGAGCGCGCGCAATACCTCGATGCCGACGGCAAGTTGATCACCGAGGACTATCGAGTCCTGTTGAAGGACGACATCAAGAAGACGCTGCAGGCCAAGTTCGGCACCCTGACCGACTTCCTGCGGCGGTGGAACACCGCCGAGCGGAAGCAGGCCGTCCTCGAAGAACTGGCAGAGCACGGCTTGCCACTGGAGGTCCTGCAGCAGGCAGTGCCGAATGGCACCGATCTCGACGCGTTCGATCTCGTGGCGCACGTCGCCTTTGATCAGAAGCCCCTCACCCGGCGCGAGCGCGCCAACAACGTCAAGAAGCGAGATGTATTCGGCAAGTACGGCGACCAAGCGCGAGCCGTTCTCGAGGCCCTCTTGGACAAGTTCGCCGACCACGGCGTACAGAACATCGAAGACGCCAAAATCCTGGAGCTGCCGCCCTTCGATCAGTTCGGCAGCAAGACCCAGATCCGGCGCGGAATCTTTCGGACGGTCGAAGAGTTCAATGCCGCAGTAAGGGATCTGGAGGCGGCCATCTACAAAGATGACGCAGCCTGAGAACCCTCACCGTCGCCAGACCTTCGTCCAGTTTCTGGACTCGCTTCTCACGGAGGAAAGCTATTTACCCGTTGTCGCCGGACTTCGTGAGTCACCCGTAGACAGCTTCTACGAAGATGAGCGCTGGCACTCAGTGGAGATCATCCTTGCGCCCTTCCCCGCAGCAGTTGAAGCGTTGAAGGGATTCGCCTTCCAAGGTTGGGATCCTGACTTCGGCAACTTCAGCGCATGCAATCTGAAGGCCATGTACATCCTTGATGAGGATTTCGTCGATGGTGGGCGGGCCTTTGTCTTGTTCAACTTGGCCGCTTCCAAATGGACGCATATCAGCCACGTAGCGAACCAAGCGGCGTGCTGGAAAAGAAGAGCTCTATGAACCTCAGCAGCACCATCAAGTCGATCCAGGACGTCATGCGCAAGGACGACGGCGTCGACGGTGACGCCCAGCGCCTTGGCCAGCTCACCTGGATGCTCTTCCTAAAGGTCTTCGACCAGCGCGAGGAAGAGTGGGAGGACGACAACGCGAAGTACAAGTCACCCTTGCCTGAGGCGATGCGCTGGCGCAACTGGGCCGCTTACGTAGCAGGCTCCGATGGCAAGAAGAAGCCGCAGATCGCGGGTAGCGAGATCATCAGCTTCGTCAACAACCTGCTGTTCCCGACGCTCAAGGACCTCGATGCCAACGCCAGCCCGCAGCACAAGGTGATCCGCGGCGTCTTCGAGGACGCCAACAACTACATGAAGTCCGGCACCCAGCTGCTGGCCGTGATCGAGAAGCTGGAAGAGGCCATCGACTTCCACGATTTCAAGACCCGCGCCAGCCTGGGCGACGTGTACGAGCAGCTGCTGAACGACCTGCGAGGCGCCGGCAATGCGGGCGAGTTCTACACACCGCGTGCCATCACCCAGTTCATGGTCGACCGACTGAACCCTAGCTTGGCCAAGCGTGAGACGGTGATGGATCCGGCCTGCGGCACTGGCGGCTTCCTGACCGCTGCCATCGACCACATGCGCAACCAACTGACGGACAAGTCGAGCGCCGCCGACAAGGCCGCCATCGAGGGGCTGATCCGCGGCATCGAGAAGAAGCAGTTGCCTCACCTGCTGTGCACCACCAACATGCTGCTGCATGGCATCGATGTGCCCAGCCAGATCGAGCATCGCAACACGCTAGGCGTGGGTTGGAACGAATGGAGCGCCAACGACAAGGTCGATTGCGTCATCACCAACCCACCCTTCGGCGGCTACGAGGATGACGGCGTGGGAGGCGACTACCCGGCCGACCTGCGGACGCGCGAAACCGCCGACATGTTTATAGCGCTGATCGTCAAGAAGCTGCTGAGGGAAGACGGCCGCGCCGCCGTGGTGTTGCCCGATGGCTTCCTGTTCGGCGACGGCATCAAGGCCACGCTTAAGAAGCTGCTGCTGCGTGACTGCAAGCTGCACACCATCGTGCGGCTGCCCAAGGGCGTGTTCGCCCCGTACACCACCATCAAGACCAACCTGCTGTTCTTCACCAAGGGTACTGCGGCGGACGACGGCACCGAGTACTTCCACACCGACACCATCTGGTACTACGAGCACCCATATCCGCCGGGCTACAAGAGCTACAGCAAGACCAAGCCTATCCGCTTCGAAGAGTTCAAGCCTGAGCAGGACTGGTGGGGCAGCGAGGCCGACGACTTTGCCGACCGGGTAGAGAATGAGTTCGCTTGGAAGGTGGACTTCAAGACCAAGCGAGAGCAGGCCGAAGCCGCCGCCAGACCGCATTGGGACCGTGCAGAGCAGCTGGGTAACGAGGCCAGTGCGCTGGACAACCGCGTCCGCGACCTGCGCGAATCGATCAAGGGTGTGAGCGATGCCAAGCTGCGCCTGCCCGTGGATGCCGAGATCGACGGGCTGCGCACCCAGGCCGACACTCTGCGGCTGCAGGCCCGCGACGCCCAGGCCGCCGGGGATCGGCTCTACTGGCCGATCTACAACCTGGACCTGAAGAACCCCAACGCGCCCGACGAGGAAACGCACGACCCTGATGTGCTGCTGGACAAGTACAAGACGTTGCTGTGCCAGATCGAAGAGACGGAGAACCGCCTGAAGGGAGAGCTTGCTGCGGCGCTGGCGCACCACTTTGTGGGTGAGGACGCCTGATGGATGCGCAGCAGTTTCTGGCTGAGTTCGGGCAGATTGCCAATGCGCCGGGCGGCGTGACTCGATTGCGGGAGTTGGTGCTTCAGTTGGCAATCGTTGGCCGGCTCGCAGCACAAGCGAAGACCGACACTCCAGTGGACGAGACTCTTGCCGCTGCGGCGGTGGAACGTGCCGCCTATGAATCGAAGTTTGGACTGCGGGCGACTAGACATCATCCTCCGCTTGATACTGCACCTTTCACTATCCCGGACCATTGGAGGTGGGTCCGACTTGAGCAGTTGGCGCTTTACCTCCAGCGCGGCAAGGGGCCGAAGTATGCCGAGCGCGGCGCAGTCTCAGTGGTCTCACAGAAGTGCGTTCGGTGGTCGGGCTTCGACATTACACTGTCGCGATTCATCGACGACGATTCCATTGATTCTTATGGCGAAGAGCGCATTCTTCGCGAGGGTGACTTGCTCTGGAACTCGACGGGCACGGGCACGGCTGGTCGAGTCGCGATCGTTCGAGGCGTCACGGAGAACCAGGCTGTCGCAGACTCACACGTCACAGTCGTGCGCCTTGCGAACTGCCTCCCGCGTTACATCTGGTGCGTAATTGCGTCTCCCTGGGTGCAGGCCCGGATCCATCCCATGCACCCCGACTCTCTCGTTTCGGGAACCACTCAGCAGGTCGAACTGGCGACAAGTACGGCCCGTGCTCTTGCTGTCCCTTGCCCAACGGTTGAAGAGCAAGAGCGCATCGTGGTCAAGGTCGACGAGCTGATGGCCTTGTGCGATCAACTAGAGAAGCAGCAGCAAGACCGCCGCGAGCTGCAAAACGCTCTGCGGCAGGCCAACCTGCAAGCTCTCGCCGGAGCCCAAGGCCCGTACGAGCTGCAGACTAGCTGGAAGCGCCTGCAAGCAAGCTTCGGTTTCCTCTTCAGCGAGCCGGCAGATGTCGACGACGTCATCGCCGAGCTGAAGAATCTGGCTGTGCGTGGTGTTCTTGTGAAGGCCAGCAGGTCCGCCGCCGATCTGGCGCGCGTCAGGACGGATTGTTCGGCACTCCGTTCGGAGTACATCGCGAATGGCCTGATGCGACGGCAGAAGCTGGTGGGCATGGCTGAAAACGACATGACGTACCCGGAACACTGGGTGGTTGCGGCTTTCGATGAGGTCGCCGTGGTCATCGGCGGCGTCACCAAAGGTCGAGACTTGCGCGGCAAGCAGGTGGTGGTGTGTCCCTACCTAGCCGTTGCGAATGTTCAGCGGGGTTACTTCAAGCTGGAGGGCCTGAAGTCGATCGAGATTGCAGAGGACGAGCTGCCGAAGTACCTGGTCCATGCGGGCGATCTCTTGATCACCGAGGGCGGCGATTGGGACAAGGTTGGTCGAACAGCCATCTGGCAGGGCGGTGTAGAGAACTGCCTACATCAGAACCACGTCTTCAAGGCTCGCGTTCCCAGCGAGAAGCTTCTCCGAGCGTGGGTAGAGTTAGTCTTCAACTCAGGCATCGGCAGGGACTACTTTGCGGGAGCGTCGAAGCAGACGACAAACCTCGCGTCCATCAACATGACGCAGCTTCGCAGCTTCCCCCTGCCGATCCCGCCCGTGGAGGAGCAGCTGCGCATTCTCGATGCGCTGGCAGCACTCAGTGATCTGTGTGAAAAATGGCGGCGGCAGCTAAAGCACAAGCGGGACTTGGCATCGCTTTTCGCTATGGCGTCCATCGCCTCACTCACCGGCATTGGCATCGAACAAAACGAGGACACCTCAGTGAAAGCCCCGCAGACCGACGATGAGGTCGCCTGATGAAGCTGCGCCGGCTGCGCATTCACAATTTCCGATCAATTATTGATGCCGCTGTCGAGGTGCACGACTACACCATGATCGTCGGCGCCAATAACGCGGGCAAGAGCAATGTGCTAGCGGCACTGCGGGCGTTCTACGATGACGTCAAGTGGTCCGCCGAGGACGCTCCCAAGGTGGGCAAGAGTTCCGACGAGACTTGGGTAGAGCTGGCGTTTGTGCTGACCGATGCGGAATGGACCAGCCTGGCGGACAAATACAAAGAGGGGGTGACCGACCAGACTCTGAATGTGCGACGTTACTTTGTCTCCAAGGATCGCGTCAAAGCCAACCAGAGCAACATCTACGGATTGGCCAACGGCGAGCCAGAGGATTCCTACTTCTATGGCGCCAAGAATATTGGCACGGCCAAGGTGGGGCGCGTCATTTACATTCCTGCGCAGACGACCGCCGCTGACCAGATGAAAACGTCAGGCCCGTCACCGTTGCGCGACATGCTCAATTTCATGCTGAAGCCTGTGGTTCTGAAGAGTGCGGCCTACAAGGCCGTGGAGGATGCCTTCGGCAAGCTCAACGACGAAGCCCGCGGCGAGGATGGATTCCTCGCAAAGATCTCTAGACCCATAAATGACGCCATCATTCATTGGGGCGTGCGTTTCGATCTGTCCGTCAATACCGTGTCACCGGATGACATCTCGAAGAATCTGGTGAAGCATGCCTTCGCCGATGCCATGCTGGGCGACGCAGCGTTTGCATTGGATCGTTTTGGGCACGGCTTTCAGCGATCATTCTTGTACGAGCTGATCAAACTAGCCCCCTCGTTTGCGGACACCAAAGCGAGCGAGAAAAAGGAATTCGATCCGGATTTCACGCTTATTCTGTTTGAGGAGCCAGAGGCATTTCTGCATCCGGCCCAACAGGAGAATATGGCTTTTCACCTCAGGCGCTTGGGGGCTGGAGATGGGCAGCAGGTCGTCATCACAAGCCACTCGCCAATCTTCGTGGGCAAGGTGGCTGATGATCTTTGCCAGATCGTGCGGGCGCGGCGTGAAGGTGGAATCACGGCTTTGGGGCAGATCGGCAGGGCGATCGCGAAGGATGTCTTTGCGGAGGGGTTGGCCTTCAAGGCGTGTCTTGACGCGTTTGTCAGTGACGAAGGGATTCCGGGCACAGAGAAGATCGAAGCCAAGAAGCTCCTCAAGGACGCACAAAGTGATGAGGAAATCGCCATCCAGGAAGAGCGATTCCGCTATCAGTTGTGGCTGGATTCCGAACGCGCCGCGATGTTCTTTGCTGACCGAGTTCTGCTGGTTGAGGGGGCGACGGAAAAGGCCCTATTCGGCTGGCTACTGGCCCGCGACTGGCACGAACTGACTCGGTACCGCGTTGCCGTGGTTGATGTCATGGGCAAGTTCAATTTTCATCGCTACACGGCGCTTCTGGAGCAGTTCGGCATCCCTTACGGGTTGATGCTTGACGACGATCAGGACAAGCAGCACCACAAGGCGGTCAACGAAATGATACGCAATCAGACAGGGCATAACCGTCTCGCGCCGGCAGTGTTCATTCCGAAGCATATGGAATTCTTCCTTGGCAAGGCATTGCCTGGACGCAATGATCGAAAGCCAGTGCAAATCCTCCATGAGCTTGAAACAGGTGGAATAGCTGCTGACAAACTTACGGAGCTGAAGGCCAAGTTCAGCGCCGCGTTGGCACTGATATGAGCAAGTTTCCTGTCAGCCCGTCCAACCGGCCCGCCCCTGGGCGACGCCGTTGGATGACGTCAAGCCTACCGGGCGAGCTGCGAGCGCGGCCATGCCAGGGTTCTGCCGCCGGGCAGGCTGTGGAGCAGCATTTTTGCGCGGCTGCTGTAGCGTGAAGCTCGTTGCCTGACCTCGGAAGCCCCTTCATGCCCATTCACCATGCCATCTGGCGCGTTGGCGAACAGCCGGCGCCACTGGTCTCCAGCCGACTGGCCAGCGAGCAGCAGCTCGAAGACATGATCGTTCGGGATACTCGCATCCTGTCCAGCGAGTGGATGCTCATCGGTCGCCAGGAGGTCACGTCGCACGGTGGGCGCGTCGACCTGTTGGCGATTGCACCGGACGCCTCGCTCGTGCTCATCGAGCTGAAGCGCGACCGCACGCCGCGCGAAATCATCGCCCAGGCCCTGGACTATGCCTCGTGGGTCGAGCAGCTGACGCCGGACCGCGTGGCGCAGATCTTCCAGCGGTTCTCCGGCGGCAAGAGCCTAGACCTGGCGTTCCAGGAGCGCTTCGGTATCGAACTGGACGAGGAGACACTCAACCAGTCGCACCAGATCATCATCGTGGCGGCGGAGCTGGACCCTTCCACCGAGCGCATCATCGGCTACCTCAACGCCCGGGACATCGCGATCAACGTTGTCTTCTTCCAGGTCTTTGAGCATGGCACCGACAAGTTGCTGAGTCGCGCCTGGCTCATCGACCCCGGCGAGACCCAAGCCAACGTGGCGTCCAACACCACGGCCAAGGGCGACAAGGAGCCCTGGAACGGAGAGTTCTATGTGTCCTTCGGTGACGCGGCCTCTCGCAGCTGGGAGGATGCCAGGCGCTTCGGCTTCATCAGCGCTGGCGGTGGCAGCTGGTACAGCCAGACGTTGAAGCTGCTGTCGCCGGGGGATCGGGTCTGGGTCAAGATTCCGAAGAGGGGCTACGTAGGCGTCGGTACTGTGCTGGAGTCGGTACAACCAGTGAAAGACTTCAAGGTGCAGACGGAGAACGGCGAGCAGCCTGCGTTGCTGGCGCTGAAGTACGCCGACAGGTACCGACTGACTGCCGACGACCCGGAGCGCGCCGAGTACTTCGTCCGAGTGAAGTGGCTCGACACCGTGCCGGAGAGCGCGGCTATCAACGAGGTCGGCCTGTTCGGAAACCAGAACACCGTATGCCAACCGACGACTCCCAAGTGGCGCCACACTGTTGAGCGGCTGAAGGTCGCTTTCCTGAAATGGTCGGCATGACTCGCCGTCAGGGGCAAGAGCGCCTGCTCCCCAGATACAGGCGATTCTGTATCGTGCCGTGACAGAACTGACAACTACGCTGATGTCGTCTGGTGACGAAGCATAAGAAACGCGCTTAAATTCCAATGCCTTCCGTAGATTGTGGAGATTACCTATCCATGAATTCAACCATCGCTACAGATGTGATCAGAGAAGCAATTCCGTTGGAGTCTCAAGCCTTTACGGACAATCAGTTGAGGCAGATATTCGAGGCGCGCGCGTCCGGTCGAAGTACAGAGCTCCTTACATTGCCTCACGCGGATCGATTGGACTCCCCAACAGAGTTGATCAAACTTGTAGTCGAAGCGGTAGCGCTACTACTTGCGATCTACAAGTTGGTCAAAGAGAATCGTCCAAGACATACGTCTGCAGAGCTAGACGAGCAAGTTGTCCGCGACGTTCCAGAACTTGCTCATTTAGATGCTGAAGTACGAAAGAAAATCATTGAGGCTGTCCTAAAGCGGTCCGAATAAATTGATGCTGCTAAACGCCTTATTTCTTGGTGTTCTTGGAACGATTCAAGCTGGCGTTCCTAGGACGACATTCATGCTTATGTCTTTAGTGGTCTGGTACTCCAATGGTTTCTGGTTAGCCGTCGGCACATGGGTCATTGGCGACCTGTCACTAACGCTTGCGCGTCACGTTTGCGCTGCGAAAACATATAGCGGCATGCTTAACGATCTTCGGGCTCATGCCTATGAAATGCGATTCGAGGGCGTTTCACCAGAGAGCCTTGCGAAGCGGCATCCAAAAGCCATAATTTCAAAGGTCTCACCACTGCGAATTGGAGCGGTAGCAAACCGACTTACGTTCGTTTGCGTTACAACAACAACCGGGTCTCTTCTTTCGGGGGCATCCGCATATCTGGTACCGGCAGGTGAGACGATTGTCTTATTCCCGGGTGATGAGCATGATCTAGTTAGTGTTCGAGGTATTCGGTTGTTTCAGTTGTTGCATGAACTAGGACATTGCACGCCATTCGGTAAGATCACACGAGACATGATGTGCAACACATCACCAGTTTGTGGCGCAGCACTCATGATGTTTCTTCTAGTGTTTGGGGCGCCTCTTTTGTACGCCGTCTTGGCGTGCTTGCTTTGGGCGATCATTTGGGCATACGTTCACTTCTTAGATCAGACGATCGAACTTCGAGAACTCAATGCGGATCTGTTTGCGATAGCGAATCTACCCGATGAGGATTTGCGCTCCACAGCATCGCTAATTGAGCGCTACCCGACATTTCTTGCCGATCAGAGACTCCACGACGACAGGTGGAAAGAAAGACGAGAATGGGCGCTCGCATGTCTGAAGGGACGAAGCAAAGCAGAGATGAGACGCACTTGGTGGGAAGAACTCCAAATGAAAATCCTTTTCAAAAGCATCCCATCTGTCGTCGCGACAGTTTGCTGTGTGGGTCTTGCTTTGATGGTGGTTCTTTCCGGAATGAATCTTGTCGTCAACTGGTCTGGGCTTGCGATCTTCGCTGGAGTGCTTGTGGTAGGTGTGATCTTGCACGCTATGCGGTATTTATGGCCGGTACTTTTTGAGCTACAAATGATTACTGGCATTCGATTCGGTGGACGATTGGCGCCTTGGAAGTAGAAGTTTGGTCACGCGGATTCACAGAGCAAGTGCAACACCTTCGTCAACAGAGGGTGGAGCGACGGTACTAGCCACCTCCTCATTCGGTTAGGAAAGGGGATGCAACCATGGAACTGATTTTCAGTTCACCCAAGAGGAACGGTTCATCATTCCCGCTCAGAGGATGGCTGGCATTTTTCTGGCGGACATCGCGCACTAGTCCACCGAACCAGATGAATCGCACCGGATTCGATGATCAGGATTGTCGTAGATCCACTTCAACGGCTTGGGGTCCTTGTTGTGTTCCCTG
>LNFM01001954.1_pt1 | contig 44775 bp, 49 predicted proteins | sample 596031 | NCBI WGS metagenome assembly LNFM01 (sample SAMN04254537, study PRJNA301005) | activated carbon metagenome | isolation source: dual media filters at the Ann Arbor, Michigan drinking water treatment plant | place: USA: Ann Arbor
GGATGTTGTTCGTGCTCATCATCAGCACGCGCGCTTCCAGCTGCGCTTCAAGCGACAGCGGAACGTGCACGGCCATTTGGTCGCCGTCGAAGTCGGCGTTGAACGCGGCGCAAACCAGCGGGTGAAGCTGGATCGCTTTGCCTTCAATCAGCTTCGGCTCGAACGCTTGGATGCCCAAGCGGTGAAGCGTCGGCGCGCGGTTCAGCAGCACCGGGTGCTCGCGGATGACTTCTTCAAGCACATCCCAAACTTCCGGACGCTCCTTTTCCACCATGCGGCGCGACTGCTTCACGGTGCCGGAGAGGCCCTTGATATCGAGGCGGGCATAGATGAACGGCTTGAACAGTTCGAGCGCCATCTTCTTGGGCAAGCCGCACTGGTGCAGCTTGAGATCGGGACCGACGACGATGACCGAACGGCCGGAATAGTCGACGCGCTTGCCGAGCAAGTTCTGGCGGAAGCGGCCTTGCTTGCCCTTCAGCATGTCGGCGAGCGATTTCAGCGGACGCTTGTTGGCGCCGGTGATGACACGGCCGCGGCGGCCGTTATCGAACAGCGCGTCGACAGCTTCCTGCAGCATGCGCTTTTCGTTGCGGATGATGATGTCCGGCGCGCGCAGCTCCATCAGCCGCTTCAAGCGATTGTTGCGGTTGATGACGCGGCGATAGAGATCGTTCAGGTCGGACGTCGCGAAACGGCCGCCATCGAGCGGCACCAGCGGGCGCAGTTCCGGCGGGATCACCGGCACGACCGTGAGGATCATCCACTCCGGCTTGTTGCCCGAGCGAATGAACGCTTCGACCAGCTTCAAGCGCTTGGCCAGCTTCTTCGGCTTCAGTTCCGAGGTCGATTCCGCGATTTCCTTGCGCAGCTGCTCGGCCTCTTTTTCGAGGTTCAAGGCCATCAACAATTCGCGCACGGCTTCGGCGCCGATCGAGGCGGTGAAGCTGTCTTCGCCGTACTCGTCCTGCGCGCGGATATAGTCTTCTTCCGTCAGCAGCTGTTTGGCTTCGAGCGGCGTCAGGCCTGGCTCGAGCACGATGTATTGTTCGAAGTAGAGAACGCGCTCGATATCCTTCAGCGCCATGTCGAGCATCAGCGCGATGCGCGACGGCAAGCTCTTCAGGAACCAGATGTGCGCGACGGGCGCGGCCAACTCGATGTGGCCCATGCGCTCACGGCGCACGCGCTGCAGCGTGACTTGGACACCGCACTTTTCGCAGATGATGTCCTTGTACTTCATGCGCTTGTACTTGCCGCACAAGCACTCGTAATCCTTGATCGGGCCAAAGATACGCGCGCAGAACAGGCCGTCGCGTTCGGGCTTGAACGTACGATAGTTGATCGTCTCGGGCTTCTTGATCTCGCCGAAGCTCCACGACTTGATCTGTTCGGGGCTCGCGATCGAAATCTTGATCTGATCGAACACAGGCGCCGGCGGCTGGTTGCCGAACGTGTTGTTGATCAGGTCTTGGTTCATGGCGTTCATAGGGTCTCACCTTCCGTCGTCCCGGTGTGCGGCCGGGACCCCGTTGGTATTTTCACTTCACACTCGCGCGCCCCTTTCGGAGCGCGCGAGAACTCAAGCAGCGTTTACTCGGCAGCCTTCAGCTTCACGCCGTCGACGAGTTCGACGTTGAGGCCGAGCGAGCGCATTTCCTTGACGAGCACGTTGAACGACTCGGGGATGCCCGCTTCGAACGTGTCGTGGCCGCGCGTGATGGCCTCGTAGACCTTCGTACGGCCGGCGACGTCGTCCGACTTCACCGTCAGCATTTCCTGGAGCGTGTAAGCGGCGCCGTATGCTTCGAGCGCCCACACTTCCATTTCGCCGAAGCGTTGACCGCCGAACTGCGCCTTGCCGCCCAACGGTTGCTGGGTGACGAGCGAGTACGGGCCGATCGAACGCGCGTGGATCTTGTCGTCGACCAAGTGGTGCAGCTTCAGCATGTAGATGTAGCCGACGGTGACCGGACGCTTGAACGTCTCGCCCGTCAGGCCATCCTTCAGCATCACCTGACCGGTTTCCGAGAAGCCGGCTTCCTTCAGCATCGCGCGGATATCGCTGTCCTTGGCGCCGTCGAACACCGGGGTCGCTATCGGCACGCCCTTTTCGATGTTCTGCGCCAGTTCACGCAGCTCTTCCGACGACTTCGGCAGCTCTTGCTTCTCGCCGTAGATGTCGCGCAGCTTCTTATCGAGCGGCTTGCGGTCGCCATCGCGTTCGAACACGTCGAGCGCTTGGCGCACTTGCTTGCCGATGCCTGCGCAGGCCCAGCCCAAATGCGTTTCCAGAATCTGACCGACGTTCATCCGGCTCGGCACGCCGAGCGGATTAAGCACGATGTCGACATGGGTGCCGTCATCGAGGAACGGCATGTCTTCGATCGGCACGATCTTCGAGATGACGCCCTTGTTGCCGTGACGGCCGGCCATCTTGTCGCCCGGCTGCAGCTTGCGCTTCACCGCGACGAACACTTTGACGACCTTCATCACGCCCGGCGGCAGTTCGTCGCCGCGGGTGAGCTTGTCGACCTTGTCGCTGAAGCGCGCATCGAGACGCTTCTTGGCGTCGTCATACTGCTTCTTCAGGCCTTCGATTTCAGCCATGGCGGCTTCGTCTTCGACGCCGAACTGCCACCACTGCCCCTTCGAGAAGCTCTCGAACGCGTCGGCGGTGATCTCGCCCTTCTTGAAGCCTTTCGGGCCGGTCGCGGCTTGCTTGCCGAGCAGGATTTCCTGCAGACGGCCGAAGATGTTGCGCTCGAGGATCGCGAGTTCGTCGTCGCGGTCCTTCGCCAAGCGTTCGATTTCTTCCTTCTCGATCTGCAGCGCGCGTTGGTCCTTATCGACGCCGTGGCGGTTGAACACGCGCACTTCGACGACCGTACCGTTCACGCCCGGCGGCAGGCGCAGCGACGTGTCGCGCACGTCGGAGGCCTTTTCGCCGAAGATGGCGCGCAGCAGCTTTTCTTCCGGCGTCATCGGCGATTCACCCTTGGGGGTGACCTTGCCGACCAGAATATCGCCCGGCTCCAATTCGGCGCCGATCGCCACGATGCCCGCTTCGTCGAGGTTGCGCAGGGCTTCCTCGCCGACGTTCGGGATGTCGCGGGTGATTTCTTCCGGACCGAGCTTGGTGTCGCGAGCGGCGACTTCGAACTCTTCGATGTGGATCGAGGTGAACACGTCGTCTTTGACGATGCGTTCGGAGATCAGGATCGAATCTTCGAAGTTGTAGCCGTTCCAGGGCATGAACGCGACGAGCACGTTGCGGCCGAGCGCCAGTTCACCGAGTTCGGTGGACGGGCCGTCAGCGATAATGTCCTCGGCCTTCACCAGATCGCCGACCTTCACGATCGGGCGCTGCGTGATGCAGGTGTTCTGGTTCGAGCGCTGGAACTTCAACAGACGATAGATATCGACGCCGGGCTTGGCCGGGTCTTTCTCTTCCGTCGCGCGCACAACGATACGCTGGCTGTCTACCTGCTCGACGATGCCGGTGCGGCGCGCCGTGATGGCCGCACCTGAGTCACGCGCCACGGTGCCTTCCATGCCGGTGCCGACGATCGGCGCGTCTGCTTGCAGCAGCGGCACCGCTTGGCGTTGCATGTTCGAGCCCATCAGCGCGCGGTTGGCGTCGTCGTTCTCGAGGAACGGGATCAAAGCCGCGGCGACCGAAACAACCTGTTTCGGCGACACGTCCATCAGATCGATTTCTTCGCGTGCGATCAGTTGCGCTTCGCCGTTCTCGCGCGCTTGCACGAGGTCCTCGGTCAGATTGCCCTTCGCATCGATCTCGGCGTTGGCCTGCGCGATCTTGTGCTTGGCCTCTTCCATCGCTGACAGATAGACGATCTCGCTCGACGGCTTGCCGTTCGAAACCTTCCGGTACGGGCTTTCGATGAAGCCGTACTTGTTGACGCGCGCGTGCGTCGCCAGCGAGTTGATCAGACCGATGTTCGGGCCTTCCGGCGTCTCGATCGGGCAGATGCGGCCATAGTGCGTCGGGTGCACGTCGCGGACTTCAAAGCCCGCGCGCTCGCGCGTCAAACCGCCCGGGCCAAGCGCCGAGAGACGGCGCTTGTGGGTGATCTCGCTGAGCGGATTGGTTTGGTCCATGAACTGCGACAGCTGCGAGGAGCCGAAGAATTCACGCACCGCAGCCGCCGCCGGCTTCGCGTTGATCAGATCGTGCGGCATCACCGTCTCGATATCGACGGATGACATGCGTTCTTTGATCGCGCGTTCCATGCGCAGCAGGCCGATGCGGTACTGATTTTCCATCAGTTCGCCGACTGAACGCACGCGGCGGTTGCCGAGATTGTCGATGTCGTCGATTTCGCCACGGCTGTCGCGCAGATCGGAAAGCGTGCGCAACACTTCGAGGATGTCCTCCAGGCGCAGCGTACGGATGGTGTCATCCGTATCGAGCCCAAGGCGCATGTTCATCTTCACCCGGCCGACGGCCGAGAGATCGTAGCGCTCGCCATCGGAGAACAGGCCGTTGAACAGCACTTCCGCCGTGTCGATCGTCGGCGGCTCGCCTGGACGCATGACGCGGTAGATGTCGAACAGCGCTTGTTCGCGGTTCTCGTTTTTGTCGAGCTTCAGCGTGTTGCGGATGTAGGGGCCGTTGGTCGCCGGCTCGATGTCGAGGATCGGCAGTTCGTCAATGCCCGCTTCAATCAACGTCGCCAGCACGTTTTCGCTGAGCGCGTCACCCGCTTCGCAGAAGATTTCGCCGGTTTCGGCGTTGACGATGTCCTCAGCGATATAGCGATCGAACAGATCCTCCGACGGCACTTGGATGTCCACGACGCCGTCTTCGACCAGTTTGTTGGCGATGCGCGCGGAGATTTTCTTGCCGGCTTCCGCGACGACCTTGCCGGTCTTCGCATCGACCAGATCGTAGGTCGGCTTCACGCCGCGCCAACGCTCGGCGCGATAACGGGTGGTCCAGCCCGACCGCGTGCGCTTGTACATCGACGATTGATAGAAGGTCGCGAGGATTTGCTCGCTCGACATGCCGAGCGCGTAGAGCAGCGTCGTCGCCGGCAGCTTACGTTTGCGGTCGATACGGACGAACATCACGTCCTTGGCGTCGAATTCGAAATCGAGCCACGAACCACGATACGGGATCACGCGCGCGGCGAAGAGCAGCTTGCCGGAAGCGTGCGTCTTGCCCTTGTCGTGGTCAAAGAAAACGCCCGGCGAACGGTGCATCTGAGACACGATCACGCGCTCGGTGCCGTTCACGACGAACGTGCCCTTGTCCGTCATCAGCGGGATGTCGCCGAGATAGACGTCTTGTTCTTTGATGTCCTTGACCGACTTCGCGCCGGTTTCCTCGTCCGTCTCGAACACGATCAGGCGCAGCTTCACCTTCAGCGGCGCGGCATACGTCATGTCGCGCTGCTGGCATTCTTCGACGTCGAACTTCGGCTCTTCGAACTCGTAGCTCACATATTCGAGCACGGCGCGATCGGAGAAGTCGCGGATCGGGAACACCGACCGGAAGACGGCCTGCAGACCTTCATCGATGCGTTCGAAGGAACGTTCGTCCTTCTGGAGGAATTGATCGTAGGAGCTCTTTTGCACCTCGATCAGGTTCGGCATGCGTCCCGCTTCCGGGATCTTGCCGAACGACTTACGAATTTTTTTCTTACCGGTGTAAGACAGAGTCATCTGTTCTTCCCAATGCGCGCTGCGCTCCGATGCGGACCCCGGCCACTAGGCCCGCCAAGCGCGGCACATGAGCCGCCTGTTCGCCCCTAAGCTTCAGCGCCGCCAGCGCCGAACCCCGACCCAGTTATCGAAGCGCTGCCCGGGCGGTGGGCGCTACGCCGCGTCACACGAGACGCGGAACGCCGGAACCGGAACCGCCCTTCAGAGGCGGCTCCGGCATCCGGTTGCTGTATGCGAGTTACTTCAGATCGACCTTGGCGCCGGCCTTTTCAAGTTGGGCCTTGAACTTTTCGGCATCAGCCTTGTTCACGCCTTCCTTGACGGCCTTCGGCGCGCCTTCGACCAGGTCCTTGGCTTCCTTGAGGCCCAGGCCCGTGATCGCGCGCACTTCCTTGATCACTTCGATCTTCTTGTCGCCAGCGGCGGTGAGTTGAACCGTGAATTCGGTCTTCTCTTCAGCAGCGGCGGCCGGGGCGGCGCCAGCGGCGGCGACAGCCACCGGAGCAGCGGCGGAAACGCCCCACTTTTCTTCAAGCATCTTCGACAGCTCGGCCGCCTCAAGGACGGTCAGCGCCGACAGGTCTTCAACGATTTTATCGAGGTTTGCCATGATCTTAGTTCCTGACGTTCGTGTCTATATTCAAATGCAAAATGCGGAATGACGGGGTTAGGCGGCGTCCTTGGTCGCGTAAGCGTTGAGAACGCGCGCGAGCTGACCACCGGGCGCTGCCAGCACGCCGGCGATCTTGGTCGCGGGCGCCTGCACCAGGCCGATAATCTTGCCGCGCAGCTCGTCCAGCGAAGGCAGGGTGGCGATTGCCGTAATGCCTTGCTTGTCGAGCAGCTGGTCGCCGAACAGGCCGCCAAGAATGACGAACTGCTCCTTTTCCTTGGCGTACGCGACGGCCACCTTGGCGGCGGCGATCGGGTCAGCGGAATAGGCGACGGCCGTCGGCCCAGTGAACAAGCCAGCGGCGGACGCCTTGGGCGTGCCATCGATGGCCAGCTTCACGAGCCGGTTCTTCACCACTTTGAGCGAGCCACCAGCTGCACGCAGCCGGGTGCGCAGCACCGTCATGTCCGCAACAGTCAGTCCGGCGTAATGGCCAACGACCATGACGCCAGCGCCGGCAAAGACGCCTTTCAGCGATTCCACCGTTTCGGCCTTCTGAGCACGATCCATTGCGGTCTCCTCAGTTGGGCCCCCGGCCAATCCGGGCGCCCATTAGCGCACGCGGACCAACCGGCCGGCGGAAAAACCCCCGAGCGGCGCGCGGTCCACGCGCTGCCTGTCCCAGGAGCCGGCCTGCGGGAGAGGCCTTGACAGCCACCCCCGAAAAACGTCAGCTTCTGTCTATTGCTGGCTCGGGAAAGCGTTAGCTTTCAACGATTTAAGCCACGCACAAAGAGCCCTCACGGGCGTGCTATGTGCACGGCGCCTGCAGTCTCGGACAGGATCGGCGAGGTGTTAACCCCGCCGGATCGCGCGATATGCCCGCTTTATTGCAGCGCGGCAAGAGGCGTCGGCACAATTCCCTGCGCTTTGCAAGAGGCCGCTGTGGAGCGCTGTGGAAACGACACGCTGGGGCGAGCCCCCTAACCGCCACCCACCAATTTCGCGATCGCTTCCAGATACGCCCCGAACGCCTTGCGCCCTTCATCCGTCATGCGCGCGCGCGTGAGTGGTTTGCGGTCGATGAAGCTTTTGTCGATCGAGATATAGCCAGCCTCTTCCAGCTTGCGCAGGTGGACCGAGAGATTGCCCTGCGTGACATCAAGCAACGTCTTCAGCTCGGTGAAGTCTGCAACCCCGGCATCGGCCAAATACGCCATGATCCCCAGGCGTACGCGCCCGTGGATGACGTCGTCTAATTTGCCGATGTCAAAGGCGGCCACTGGACTAGCCGGTCTTCGCGCCGCGCCAAATGATCCAGCCGGGGATCATCATCAGCACCGAGAGCGCAATCGCCAGCACCAGCACGAACGCGCTCGTGTTCGACATGAGCATGCCAAGCGCAATCGTCGTTGCGAACCAACCAGCCGCGACGAAGCCAAGCCATCTTTTGCGCAGCACGTTGAACGCCACGTACCACGCGACGCCTTGAAACATGCACACGACAACCGGGTGATAGAGCCACAATCCTGGCGCTTCATAGACCGCCGAGCCGTAGCCAAACACAAACGCCATCGCGAGATTGGCAATACCGGCGCCCTGAAAGACAGCGCCAAGCGCGCGCGACGCTGGGCCGCTTGGCGGCGCTTTTGCGTCCTTCATCACGATGACGACCAAGAAGCCGACGAAGATGATCGTCGGCACGGCAACGATTGCAAGGGCGATCAGGCCTTCGCTCGGCAGCAGCCCAAGGGTTTGCAGCCAGTGCAACAGGCACTGGCCGCCATAGAGAAGTCCCGCCCAGAAGAACGCTTCGCCGATCGTCTTCTGCATCCGCTCGGTGCCGCCGACGAGCGAGCGCATATAGGCGAGATCGTCGCGCGCGCTGTCCATGTTCGCGTCCATGCTCTCTCCTATTCCGCCGCCGCCAACGCTTCAGTCGTCTTCGCGCGCTTGGCCGGTTTCTCGCGCTTACCGTTGAGAATCGATCCGATGAAAGAATAGCGCACGAACCACTGATAGCTCGCCAGCATGATCGCGAATGCGACCGCCAGCATCAGCGGGTACTTCACGAACCACGGCCCCGGATACGGCGCGATCAAGGTTTGCAGCGTGATCAGGATCGGCAGGTGAACGAGATAGATCCAATACGATGCGTCGGCGAGATAGCGCCGCGCCGGGCTGTGGCCCGACAAGTGACGCACGGCAAAGCCGATAATGGCGAAGGTCCAGGCCCAGCAGGCGAAGCCGTAAAGCACAGCATAGCCCAGCGTACGCAAATCTTGCGTCGCCGCAGTAAAGTCTTGCGCTGACGCCGCGAACGTCGGCGCCGCGCTCGTCATCACCAAGCAACCAGCCGTTGCGCCGATCGCCGGGCCGACATAGGCGCCCCACCACTCGCCCCAGCCCTGCAAGATTTGCGGCTGACGGTGCAGCAGCCAGCCGAAGCCGAACGCAAAGCCATAAATCACCATCGAGGTTGAGTTCGGGATGAGCCCCGTGTCCGGCGTCGGAATGCCGAACCACATCATCCAGCCAGGCGTGAAATAGAGTGCGGCCGCGACCGGGATCGCCAGCAACACAGGCGCCGCGCGTCCGCCCAGCACGCGCACCACCGGATCGACCAAGCGCGCGCGCAACGCGCCGCTGCGATCGATCAGGCGTACGGCGCCGCCCACCACCAGCGTGATCGCGTAAAAGATCAGCAGCACATAGAGAAACCACAGGTGCAGCAGCGGGAACGTCTCGACCGTCAAGGGCGGCGGCGGCGGCCCCTCCGGCGCGACGCCGCCATTGGCTTGCACGGCGGCCCAGATCAGCACCGCGATAAAAACCGTCAGCACGATCGGCCAAAACATCGCCAGCGGCTGCGCGATGCGCTTGGCCCGGTTGAGCACAAAGCCGCCGACGCCGAGGCGCTCGAGCAGCAGCCGGCCAAAGAAGCCAGCCAGCACGAAGAACACCGTCATGCGGAAGATGTGCAGCGTAAAGAACAGCACCGACAGCTCGATGCTGCGGGCGGAGTCCATCACCAGCCAAAGCTGCGGCCCCGGCAGGAACGACAACGCGCCGTGAAAGAAGACGCCGAGGATCAGCACCGCGCCCCGCACCGCGTCCAAAGCGTGAAGCCGCTCGCCGCTCACCGCACCACTCATGTCCCACTCCATCCCCGGGCCTCCCCCGGGCATTTCGGGGCTACTAGATCAACTAGTCTGTTTTGTAAACTAGTCTGTTGACACGAGGATGGAATAAATAGTAGACATAATGTCAGATATCTTTTACATAAAGTGCAACAGATCAGACAAGAGGGTTGTCGCCATGTCCTTTCGAGAGAAGAGCGCCTGGATTGCGGTGGTCACCTACGGCGCCGTTTTCGGCGCCTATTTCTTCCTGCTCTGGCAGGCGTGGGACGACGCCCATGGCCAGGGGCTCAGCATCGGCTTGATGGTTACGGCGGTGATCGCGTTCGTCGTCGTGGTCACCACGCTCACCGTCATCGCCGCTTTGTTCAACCCGAAAGCCGCCAACGCGCCAGCTGACGAACGCGAGACGCTGATCGACCTCAAGTCCGAGCGCATCGCCTCCTACACACTCTCGGTCGGCGTCGTGTGCCTGATCGGCGGGCTGCTGCTCGGCTGGAACGCCTACCTCGTCGCCAACCTGCTGCTGGCGAGCATGGTGATCTCGGAACTGGTGAAAGCGTCGGCGCAGATCGTCTATTTCCGCGGCGGCGTGCAATGAGCCGCGCCACCTCGTTCCGCGAACGCCTGGCATGGTCCTCGCTCGGCGCGCACATCGTGACGTTCGGCGGATACTTCTGGCTGCAAGCCGAGAAGGCCGGCGAGCCAATCAACACCAGCGCGACCTTGCTCGTGCTCCTGGCCCTGCTCGTGCTCGCGCTCAGCTTCAATTTCGCCTCGCGCCTAGAGGCGCCGCGCGGCGAGAAGCGCCCCGATGAGCGCGAACAATTGATCGACCTGAAAGCCGCGCGCGTCGCCGGCGTCATCACAGCACTCGGCGCAGGCGGCGTAGTCGTCGCCCTGGTCTATGGCCAGGAAGCGGTGGTCGCCGCAAACCTGATGCTCGGCGTTTTGGTGCTCGCACAGATTGGCGGCGCCATCACTCGCATCGCGCATTTCAAGGCAGGCGTCTGATGGCGATCGAAAACCAGATCCGCCGCCTGCGCTTCGACGCGGGCGAGATGACGCAAGCCGAACTGGCCGAGCGCATCGGCATGACGCGCCAAACCGTCATCGCCATCGAGCAAAACAAGTACGCGCCGTCACTCGAAGCCGCCTTCCGCATCGCCGACGCCTTCGGCGTGCCGCTGGACCGCGTGTTTCGTTGGACGAAGGACTAAAGCACCTCGCGCCGCGCCAGATGCGCAATCATCAGCGCGAGCGCCAAGAGCCCGCCTGCGCCGCCAATCGCCAACGCCGTTTCCGCGCGGCCGACCTCATTGGTCAGCATGTTCACCGGCATTTGCCACGGCATGAACACGCCCGCCCGCGCCGATGTCGCCACCACCGCGAAGAACGTCCCGCCGATGCCGAGCGCGAGGCCGGGCACAAAGCTTGAAAAGCGAAGCGCCATCCAAAGCTGCACCGCGATCAGCAACAATGACGCGGCCAACATCTTCGCCAGCGTCCAAGCATGAGCCGCCAGATCCGGCGCGCCGCTCGGCGTCACCGCCGGTTTCACGCGCGCCGCCACCTCAACCGCGGCCCAGGTCATGCCAAGCGTCAGCACCGACATCAGCGCCACCACGGCGATCACGCATACGGTCTTGGCCGCATAAATACGCCAACGCGGCAGCGGCAGCGCGCGCAAATGATCCCAGCTCTTCGGCCCGTGCTCCATATGCGCGACCAGCGCTGTCAGCGCCGTGACACTCATCGGCAGCATGAAGAACGCCCAGATCGCGTTCCCGCTCATCAGCCACATGTCATAGGGCTGCGATTCAGACCCGCGCAGCATGTTGAAGAACGTGAACACCGCGATCAAAGCCGGCGCCGCCACCGCCAGCAGCAAAGCCAGCGAGCGATTGAGCTTGCGAAATTCCACGAACAACGCAGCCAACATCTAGAACGCCCCCTGTTTCGACGCATCGCGATAGATGCCTTCTAGAGAGCGCGCCTTATGCGCGATCGAGAACACCGCGATCCCCGCTTCCACCAAGGCGCGATTGAGCGCAGCCGCTGCCGCGCGCGCATCATCACGCGGCGCTAAGCGTGCGGTGAGCCCCTCTGCCGTGCGCAGCACGCTAAACCCACGCGCACGCGCCAAGGCATCAGCGCGCTCCAGATCGTCCGCATCAATGAAAAGCTCTGGCGCCAACGTCGCCTTCAGCGCCGCGAGTTCGCCTTCAACGACAAGCCGCCCTTCGCTCAAAATTCCCACATGCGTCGCGGTCTGTTCAATCTCGCCAAGCAAATGGCTGGAGACGAGAATTGTCGCGCCCGTCCGCTCCGGCAGCGCGCGCAAGAATTGGCGCATGTCGGCGATGCCGTCGGGATCGAGGCCGTTTGTCGGTTCATCCAGCACGAGCAAAGGCGGCGCGCCCAGCATCGCGCGCGCGATGCCTAAACGCTGACGCATCCCGAGCGAATAGTCCGCCACGCGCCGATCGCCATGCGCGCGCATCTCAACGACATCGAGCACGCGGTCCAATTCCGCGCGCTTCAAGCCGAGCAGAGCGCGCGTTAGGTCCAAATTCTCGCCGCCCGACAGATTGCCGTAGAACCCGTGCGCTTCGAGCAACGCGCCGACCTTGCGCGCAGCCGCCAGCCGATCCTTGCCGACATCGACGCCAAACAGCGCAGCGCTGCCGCTCGTCGGCTTCAGGAGCCCGAGCAGCATCTTCAGAGTCGTCGTCTTCCCCGCCCCGTTGCGGCCGAGGAAGCCGTACACACTCCGCGCCGGCACCGTCATGGAGACGCCATCGACGGCCTGCCGGCCTTTAAAGCTGCGGCTGAGCGCATGGGTTCGCACCGCGGGCGCGGACATGGCCGATCCTTCCCGTTGGGGATTTGGTCTTTAAGTCTTAATTAAATTTGCCCGGCGACAGTCTTTAGGTCAAGCTTAAAGAACGCAACGTACAGAAAGACGCTTCATGCAACCGCAACCGCCCCGCACCCTCCGCGCCCGCAGCGCCCGCTATCGCGGCGTGATCACCTGGGTGGTGCTCATCGTGCTGGCGCTACAGCTGCTGCAATTCTTCGGCGCTTACCTCGTGCGCCCGGTGGAGTGGCAGCAGATACAAGTCGCGTTGATCCTGCTCGCGCCGCAGCTTTGCTATCTCTACGGCGTGTGGTCGCTGCGGCCTGCGTTCGGCGAGATCGCGCAAGGCCGCATGTTCGGCGAAGCGCAGGCGAAAGCGTTGACTATCCTCGGCTGGTCGCTGATCGCTGGCGGAATCTACAGCGTCTTCCTGCTGACCAACTTGCTGCGCCTCATCCAAGTCGTGGAAGGCGGCTACCTCAACTTCGACCTCTCCGACATCGTCCTCGCCGTCATCGGCGGCGCGCTCGTTCTGCTCTCAAGCCTCATGGCCAAAGCGCACGCGATGAAAGCGGAACTGGACGACATCATCTAATGCCGATCCGCATCACGCTCGACGAATTGATCACGCGCCGCTGCTTGAAGGCGAAAGACCTCGCCGCCGAGGTTGGCATATCGGAGACGCAGCTCTCACTTTTCCGCTCCGGCAAAGTGCGCGGCATCCGCTTCAGCACGCTGGCGCGTCTGTGCGCAGCACTGAAGTGCAAACCGGCACAGCTCTTGGACTACGATTTCGACGAAAACGACCTGGTTGTGCCGGATCGCGACGACGACGACTAAGCCGCCGTCAGCACCATCGCGCCGCGCTTGGTCGCCACCAAAGTATGCTCGAACTGCACGGTTGGCCGGCCCGTATCGGCGCGGAGCGTCCACTCATCGTCGCCATCGACCGCCCATTCGGAGCCCATCGAGAGGAACGGTTCGATGGTGAATACGAGACCTTCGGGGATCACGCGGCGGTCGCGCGGATTGGCCCAGGTGGCGATTTCCTTCGGCTCTTCGTGCAGACCGCGTCCGACGCCATGGCTGGCGAGATTGCGGATGAGCGTATAGCCCTCGCGATCGGCGAACTTCTGCACCGCCGCGCCGATATCGCTCAACTTCGCGCCAGCACGCACCGTGTTCACGCCAGCCCACAGCGCCCGCTTGCCGTCGCGCGCCAAGCGCTCGAGCCGCGCCGCCTTCGGCGCCATCACGAAACTAGAGCCGGTGTCGGCGAAATAGCCGCCCTTCTCGGCCGAGACATCGATGTTGACGAGATCGCCCGCCTTCAGCACGCGCTCGCCTGGTATCCCGTGGGCGATATCGGGAAATACCGAAATGCAGGTCGCGCCCGGAAAGTTATAGGTCAGCGCCGGCGCCGGCCGCGCGCCTTCCGCCTCCAGCATGAGGCGACCGATCTCGTCGAGTTCGCGCGTCGTCATCCCCGGCTCGAGCGCCTTGCCCATCGCGGTAAGCGTGCGCGCGACGATGGCGCCGATATGCTTCAGCGCTTCGAGGTCGTTGTCATTATCGATGGTCATGGGGCGAATGTAGCGTCGAACGCCCCGCCTTGCACCGGGGCGTTTGCTTTAGGCCAACGTCGCCATGTCGATGACGAAGCGATAGCGGATGTCGCCCTTCGTCAGCCGCTCATAGGCGCCGTTTATGCCGTCCGGCGCGATCATTTCGATCTCGGGCGCGACCCCCTTCTCGGCGCAGAAATCCAGCATCTCCTGCGTTTCGCGGATGCCGCCAATCGGCGAGCCCGCAACCGAGCGCCGCCCCATCAGCATCGTGAACACTTGCGGCCAAGCATGGCTCTCCGTGATCGGCGGCGCGCCCAGCAGGCAGAGCGTGCCGTTGCGGCGCAGCAGCGTCGTGTACTGCTCCAGATCGTGCGCGGCGGAGACTGCATTGATGATCAGATGGAAGCTGTTCGCCTGCGCCTTCATCTGCGCGGCGTCCTTCGACAGCACCACCTCATCGGCGCCCAACGCTTTCGCATCCGCGACCTTGCCCGGCGAGGTCGTGAACACCACGACATGCGCGCCCATCGCTTTGGCCAGCTTCACCGCCATGTGGCCGAGACCGCCGAGGCCGACGACACCGACCTTCTGCCCCGGCCCGACATTCCAGTGGCGCAGCGGCGAGTATGTCGTGATGCCGGCGCACAAAAGCGGCGCGGCGTGCTCGGACTTCAAACCATCCGGAATCCGCAGCACGAAATCCTGCGTCACCACGATGGCTTTGGAATAGCCGCCATAGGTCGGCAGGCCGGTTTGCTTTTCGACGCCGTTATAGGTTTGCGTGTGGCCGCTGCAGAATTGCTCCTCGCCTTCCGCACACGCATCACAAGCGCGGCAAGAATCCACCAAACAGCCAACGCCGACGCGATCGCCAACCTTGTACTTCGTCACGCCCGCGCCAACCGCGCGGACGATGCCGACGATCTCGTGCCCCGGCACGGCAGGCGACGCCGTCTCACCCCACTCGCCGCGCACATAATGCAGATCGGAATGGCAAATGCCGCAATGGGTGATGTCGATCGCGACATCGTCGGCGCCCAGCTCGCGGCGCTCGATCTTGACAGCTTGCAGCGGCGCATCAGGGCGCACCGCGCCAAAGGCGGAAACCTGGCTCATAAAATATCCCTCGAAATGGAAGCGCCGCGCATCGTCCCGGCGCGGCTTACTCAACATGTAGGTATCGGGCCCCCGGTTTTGAAGACGCCGACTAAGCATCAAATTTCATGTTCCTAAGCACGGAACGTTTAGCGCGGTCAGCGGTTTGTCCTGCCGAAGGAGAACAAACATGGACAAAGAACATCTGAAGGGCGCTGCCGACAAAGCTTCGGGCGCGGTCAAAGACGCAGTCGGCAAAGCAACCGGCAACGACAAGCTTCGTGTCGAAGGCGCGATCGACAAGGCCAAGGGCGAAGTTCACGAAAAAATCGGCGACGCCAAAGACGCCGTGAAGAAAGCCGACGTCGACGCCCAACGCGATCGCGAAGCCGACCGCACGTAAGTTCGCGCTATCGCTACAAAACAAAAAACGCCCCGGCTCACACCGGGGCGTTTCGTTTTACTGCGCTTCGAGCTTATTGCGCCGCCGTCGCGTTCGACGGGTCGACGCGCACGCCGGGGCCCATCGTGGTGGAGAGAGCGACCTTCTTCACGAACGTGCCCTTCGCGCCTGACGGCTTCGACTTCGCGACCGCATCCACGAACGCTTTCACGTTCTGTAGGATTTGCTCTTCCGAGAAGCTCGCCTTGCCGATGCCGGCGTGAACGATGCCCGCCTTCTCGACGCGAAACTCGACCGCGCCGCCCTTGGCGTCGAACACGGCCTTCTTCACGTCCATGGTGACGGTGCCGACCTTCGGGTTCGGCATCAGGCCGCGGGGCCCGAGCACCTTACCGAGACGGCCGACGAGGGCCATCATGTCCGGCGTTGCGATCAGGCGATCGAAATCGATCTTGCCGCCATTGATGATCTCGAAGAGATCGTCGGCGCCAACGATATCGGCGCCGGCCGCTTTCGCTTCTTCCGCCTTCGGACCCTTGGCGAACACCGCGACGCGCGCGGTGCGGCCAGTGCCGTTCGGCAGCGAGACAACGCCGCGCACTTGCTGATCGGGATATTTTGGGTCGACGCCGAGGTTCATCGAGACTTCAACCGTCTCGTCGAACTTGGCGCTGGCGCGTTCCTTCACCAGCTTCACCGCTTCAGCGAGCGTATGCAGCTTGCGGCTGTCGATATTGGCGTGGCTCTTGGCCATGCGCTTGGTTGTTTTCGGTGCGTTTGCCATCTGATTAGCCCACCACTTCCACGCCCATCGAGCGGGCAGTGCCGGCGATCATTTTCGCGGCTTGGTCCAAATCAGCGGCGTTCAGGTCTTTCTGCTTCGCCTGGGCGATTTCTTTGCACTGCGCCATGGTGATCTTGCCGACAAAGTCGACGCCCGGCTTTTTCGAACCCGAGCCCGGCTTCTTCTTCGTGTCCATCTTGGCGGCCTTCTTGATCAGGAACGACGCGGGCGGCGTCTTGATCTCGAAGGTGAAGGACTTGTCTTGGTAGTAGGTGATGACGACCGGGCACGGATCGCCCTTGTTCATGTCCTGAGTACGGGCGTTAAAGCCCTTGCAGAATTCCATGATGTTCAAACCGCGCTGACCGAGCGCAGGACCGATTGGTGGTGACGGATTGGCAGCGCCAGCCGGCACCTGGAGCTTAATCTGCCCCATGACCTTCTTAGCCATTTTGGCCTCTCGCTTAACGCCGGGCGATCGCTAAACCGCCCGACCTGAGTGGGTGCGTGGTCCGGGTAGCTAGACCCCTCCCACGCGGGAAGCGGCGCGTATATCGGAACGACCGGTCGCTGGCTAGGCCGCTAACCGCCAAAAAGCCCGACGATCGCGCCCATAACGGTCACCCAAAGCCCCCCAATCAACCGCCCCGCCCCGCCAGCCAAGGCGACAGGGGCCAGAACGATGGCGAGGGCCGCGACGAGCGCCAAGATCAGCGCGATCCGGCCGAGTGTGAGGGGCTTTGCGCTGTGGGTCATCGCGTGAGCCTACTCCATCAAACACCAAAAACCCCGCAACTTGACATGCCAAGTTTACTTGTCATAATGCCAAGCATACTGGGCGCACAGATGCGCCACCTCACACCGGGGAGCCAGACCCAATGCCATCGCGCCGAAAATCTCAATCTCCGATCGCGCTCGTCCTCCTCGCCGTGATGGTCGTCGCCCCGCTCTCGGTGATCGTCTCCATTCCCTGGCTCAAAGAGCAGCCGGACGGCGTGGTCTTCCTCTTCTCCGGCATCGCCGCGGCGGCAACGATCCTGGCCGGCTTCTTCTCAGCCATCCTGCACGACCGCACGCTCGATGAATGGGAGCGCAGCAACGCGCGCTTCTCCAGCCAATGGGGCTGGACGACCGGCGCTGCTCTGGTCGCGCTGCTCCTCTCCCTGCCGCCCTTCCGCGACTTCTTCGTCGCCCGCGCCGCGGATTTGGCCGACGTCGCAAACCCTGACGACACGCTAGTGATCCTGGCGTTCACGTTCGGCTTCGCCGCCGTCGTCATGGCGCAAGGCATCTGCACGATGCTGCTCGCCATAGGATGGGCGTTCTGGAAGTCGCGCGACTCTCACGATCCATCATGAAAAATAAGATTCGCGTGCTCCGCGCCGAGCGCAAATGGAGCCAAGCGGAGCTAGCCGAACGCGTCGGCGTATCGCGCAACTCGATCAACTCAATCGAAAACGGCCACTTCGATCCGTCGCTCTCGCTCGCTTTCGATATCGCCGAAGCCTTTGAAAGCAAGATCGAGGATGTTTTCGAGCGTGATCCGCTGAAGCGTAGCTAGCGCCCTCCCTGCGTCCTTAGAAGCGGCGACAAAAATTCAGCGTCAGCCCCCCGCCAGCACCATCACTCGAGCTGGGATCAACGCACGCCGTTCCGCTGGCGCTCCCCGCTACGCCGGCGTCGCGCCAAGGCGCTTTTCGGCGGCGGCGATCATGGCTTGGAAACGGGGATCGCCGCGCAGCGGGTCGAGATCGGGATCGCGTTTGGCGTGGTTGAGAAAATCGACCGCCGCGGTGGCTAGAAACGGGCCAATGAGTTCGAGCGCAACTTCCGTATCCTTCAAATCGATCGCAGCCGCGCAGACAAAATTATAGCGCATGTTCATGTTGTCAGGGTCGATCAAAAGCGCGCGGGCCATCCACTCTTTAGCGCGCGCGACTTGCCCGAGCGCCGCCAGGGCGCCCACGCCAAAACCCATCGCCGCGCCGTTGCTCGGATCTTGGGCGAGCGCCTTCTCTACGCGCGCCAGTGAAATTTCGGCCACGCGGCGACACGCGGCCACATCGCCGGTAGCTGTGTAGCAGCTCAGTAGCATGCCCGGTGAATTGAAATCGGCGTCAACGAGCTGGGTCGCCTTCTCAAAATGAGGGATGGCGTCTTCCATGCGGCGCTGCCTATAGCGCACGAATGCGGCGACGCGGTTGACCTCGAAAGATTCTGGATCGAGCCGCAGCGCCGCAACGAGTTCCTGCTCGGAATCCTCGAGCCGACCATCCTCGAACAGAATGCCGGCCCTCACGGCGTGCGCCTCAGCAAGTCCTCCGTCGAGCGCAATCGCACGCTCCGCTGCGGCCAGGCCGCCATCGCCGCTCCCGCCAAAATAATAACGTTGCCAATTCTGCGCCAGCGCCATCAGCGACCAGGCGCGCGCATACCCCGGATCGATCTCGGTGGCGCGTTTGCACAGGCGGATAATCGCTTCCTCACGCCGGGCGTCGCCGAAATTGCCATTCAGATAGTATTGCCGCGCCATCAGATAGAGATTGTAGACGTCGGCGCTTTCTGTGCCGCGGGCTTCGATCGCCTTCTTCTCTTCCGGCAGCAGCTTCAGTTTCAGCGCCGCGACGATGGCTTCGGAAATCTCGTCCTGCAGGGCGAAGATGTCGTTGAGGTCCCGATCATAGCGCTCGGCCCAGACGTGATCGTTGGTCGCGCCATTGATCAACTGCGCGGTGATGCGCACCCGGCCGCCCGACTTGCGCACGCTGCCTTCCAGCACGTGGCTGACCTTGAGTTCGCGCGCCACCTTCGGCAGGTCGACGTGCTTTCCTTTGTACATAAAGGCGCTATTGCGCGACACGACTGTCAACGCGGAGACCTTGCTCAGATCGGTGATGATGTCTTCGCTGATGCCGTCGCTGAAATAATCCTGCTGCGGATCGTCGCTCATATTGGCGAAGGGCAGCACGCAGATCGAGAGTTTGCGCAGCTCACTCACGTCGCTATCCTCAAGCTTGTCTTGGCCGGCGGCGCGCACCGTAAACACATGCACCGGGCGCTCGATGTTCTTAACGGAGTGTTCGCCCATGTCTTCAAGGGCGTACGGCATTTTGCCTTCAACATTGTCGCGCACCATTTTCGACAACGCCACGCCGCCCACCGGGGCCAACGCCTGGATTCGCGCCGCAACATTGACGCCCTCGCCGTAAATATCGTCGCCCTCAACGATAACTTCGCCCAGATTGATGCCGATCCGATAGCGGATGAGCGCCGTCGCGGCTTCAGCTTCGCTGGCGGCCTGGATCGCCAGCGCGCAGTTGACGGCGGCAATGACGCTGGAAAACTCAACCAGCGCGCCATCGCCCATCAGCTTGAACAAGCGCCCACCGTGGGTTGCCACCAGTGGGTCAAAGATGCTGCTGCGATTGGCCTTGAGGCGCGCGAGTGTTCCCGCCTCGTCAGCCTCCATGAGGGCGCTATAGCCGACAACGTCCGCCGACAGGATTGCGGTCAATTTTCTCTGCATGTGGGGCGGCGTGTCCAAGCTGGCGGCGAGTCTAATCAAACGCGACCGCGTAGTCAGCCCCCGAACCAGCTCAGACCTAACCGCGCGCGCGCACCCGCTCGCGCAGCAACGGCCACATCAGGTTCAGCGCCAAGCCCGCCAGCACGAGCCCCGCAGCGATCAGCTTCCACGCCGGCATCGGCTCGTGCAGCACGACCGCGGACGCGCTCATGCCGAAGATCGGCACCAGCAAAGCCATCGGCGTCACCACCGCAGCCGGATGTCGCGCCAGCAGCCATTGCCAGGCGGTGTAGCCAAACAGCGTGTTGCCGACCGATTGCCAAACCACCGCCGCCCACGACGCTGCGTCCGCATCGCGCAGGCCGCCCTCAATCGCAGGCCAGCCCTCAAACACAAACGCCAACACAACCAGCGGCGGCACCGCGAACACGCTCGACCACACAATGTACGGCAGCATCGGCGCGCCCTTGGCGCCGCGCGCTGTGATGTTGCCCCCGGCCCAGCAGAGTGCGGCCAGCAAAACCAGCCCCAAGCCCAAAGGCGTCGCCCCGCCTCCGCTATTGGCGAAGATGATCGCAATACCCGACGTCGCCAGCGCCAACGCCGCCCATTGGTACAAGCCCACGCGCTCGCCGCTGAGCCGCATCGACAAGCCGATGGTGAAAAAGATCTGCGACTGCACCACGAGCGAAGCGAGCCCCGGCGTGATGTCGTCCTTCATGGCAAGAAAGAGCAGACCGAACTGCCCCGCGCCAATCAGCACGCCATACGTCGCCAAATTGCGCCACGACACGCCCGCCGGCCGCTTCACGAACAGCGCCAGCGGAAAAAACACCAACGCAAACCGGAGCGCCGCCAGCAGAAGCGGCGGCAAATGCTCGAGCGCAAATTCTATGACAACGAAATTGGCGCCCCACACCGCCATGACGGCGATGGCCAAGAGCAAGTGCGGAAGCGGCATGCGCCGCTCCTAGCCCCTTAGTAGCGCACGCGCAATTCGAGCCCGAACACGCGGCCCTTGTTGAGCGGCGAAAAGGTCGGCCGCTCGCCGCCGCTAAAACCGAACGCCGCCGTGGACGGCAGCACCGTGTCGCCGCCCCAGGTCGCTTCGTCGAGCAAGTTCTCGCCATAGAGCGACACACGCCAGCGCTCGTCGCCCGGCGCCCAGGAGAGATTGGCGTCGACCATGTCGACTTCGGCGAGGCGGCCCAGATTGTTGTCATTATAGAACGCCGCGTCGCGATGGCTGTAGCTGACGCGCGCGTTGAGCGTGCCGGCCGCCAACGGCGCTGCGTAATCCACCGCCACGCCATACGACCACGGCGCCAAGCGCGGAATCTCCAATGCATAATCGGCGGCGTTGATGACGAGATCGCCGTTCAAATCCTCGGTGATGCGATCATACTCGCCCTCGACGTAGCCCGCATGCGCCGAGAGCGTCCAATTATCATTCACCGCATAGCGCGCTTCGATCTCGCCGCCCCAAATGGTTGCGTCGCCCGCATTGAGCACGATCTGCTGCACGCCCGAGATCGCATCGGCTTGATTGGTTTCGCGCTGCATATCTTCGATTTCGTTGTGGAAGAGCGCGATGTTGAGCCGACCACGGCCCTCGTTGAAATCCTGCTTCCAGCCGATCTCGAACGTGCTCTGCTGTTCCGGATCGTAAGCGCGCGGCGCGAGGCCGAGCGAGGCGGTGCGGAAATTGGCGCCGCCGCCACGAAACGCGCGCGACCAGTTCGCATAGATATTGGTGTCCGCATGCGGACGCCATTGCACGCCGAGGCGCGGCGAAAGATCGTCCCACGACTGATTGAACGGCGTGTCGGAATATACAAGCGATCGCGTATCAATGCTGCCGCCGTCAACGCCTTCGCCCGGCACGATCACGCCCGGTCCATCGAGATCGTCCACGGCGCGGCGCACGCGCGAAATCCAACTATCTTTTTCTTCGCGCGTGTAGCGCAGGCCGCCGCTCAGCGTCACCGTATCGCTGACGCGCCAATCCGCATCCGCGAACGCCGCCCAGCTGACAAACTCGCCATAGCCGCCGCCGGTGCGCCGAAAGGACGGCGAGAAGTTGCGTTCGTCGATATAGGTGAGCTCCTGCTCCAGATAGAACACGCCCGCCGTCAGCCCTACCGGACCGAACGCGCCGGCATAGCGCAGCTCTTCGCTCCATTGTTCATGCAGGTTCAGGACGCGCGTGTGAAACACGAAGCTCGATGTGGAATCGATATCCGCCGCCCACGGCACTTCGACGGTGCGCCAACCGGTGATGCTGGTGATGACGCCATCGCCGAACGGTACGCGCCAGTTCGTCTCGAGCAGCACCTGCTCCCACTCGCTGCGCGCATAGCCGCGATTGTCGATGGCGAAGTTAAAGCCGTCGCGCGCGTGGATGGCGTGGTTCTGCCCCGCGGGCCCATCGCCATCGACGTAACCTTGCTCGGCGCGCAGGATGAATTCCCAATCGCGCGCCGGCGTGAAACGCAGCGAGCCGCGATAAATGTTCGTCTCGTTGGCGCCGAACGACGAGCCATCGAAGTCGTTCTCAAGCCAGCCGTCATCGTCAGCGTGATAAATCGCCAAACGCCCAGAGAGCAGCCCATCCGCGATCGGGCCCGAGATCGCCGCGTCGGCAATGACGTTCAGCCCGGTCTCAACCGCCACGCGCCCGCGCGCTTCGAACACTTCGCTCGGCCCACGCGTGCGCACCAGCACGGCGCCGCCCGTGACGTTGCGCCCATAGAGCGTGCCCTGCGGCCCGCGCAAAATCTCCACGCCCTCGACGTCGAACAAATCGCTCAGCGCGCCTGCATTCACGCCGACATACAAGCCGTCCACGAACAGGCCGACAGCGGGATCGACGGACGCGATCGACGAATTCACGCCCACACCGCGGATGGAAAAATTCGCAATCCCGCGCGCTGTGCCGATATCTTCCAACTGCACATTCGGGATCGCGTAGGAGAGCGATTGCAGATCCTCGACGTTGCGCGCGCGCAAATCCTCTTCGCCATAGGCATTGAGCGCGATCGGCAAATCCTGCGCGACCGCGTCGCCGCGCTTGGTGGCCGTCACGATGATGTCTTCATCCTGCGCGTGGGCCGCCCCACCCGACAGGGCGACAGCGAGGACAAGGCAGCGGATCAACATCTTGGTCATCACCTCGCGCCTTAGCCAAGCCCGCCCGTGGACCCAACGCTTTTCCCCTGTAGGCGCCGCTACCGTTTACGTGGCTGCCGCGCTAGGAGATCGCCCATGAACCGCTTGGCTCTCGCGCTCGCTTTATTCGTGCTGCCCGCGCCTGCGGCGGCGCAATATGTCCAGCCCGTGCCGTGGGCGGCGCAACAACCAACCATGCGCGATTATTACGAAACCTATCCGCCCGGCGCATTGGCGGAGGGCGTCAGCGGCCGCGTCGAACTGCTGTGCACGATTACGGATGCGTACAAGCTCGACTGCGCCGTGCGCAGTGAGACGCCCGCCGGGTACGGCTTCGGGCCAGCGGCGTTGCAGCTATCGCGCCTCTACGTGGCCTCGCCGGAAGATCCGCGCATCGCCGTGGGCGCGCGCGTGCTCGTTCCGATCCGTTACGAGATACACGAGTAGCGGCGCCGCTAGCGCAGCTTCTCGACCTGCGCGTATTCGAGATCGACCGGCGTTTCGCGGCCGAAGATCATGACGGCCACTTTCAGGCGCCCGCCGTCTTCGTCCACTTCCGAGACCGTGCCCTCGAAGCTCTGGAACGGGCCGTCCGACACCTTCACGCGCTCGCCCACTTCGTAATGGATGAGATTGCGCGGCTTCTGCGCGCCGACTTCGGCGACACGGCCCAAGATGCGCTCGACTTCGCGGTCGGAGACGGCTTGCGGCTTGTTCTGCGTGCCGAGGAAGCCCGTCACCTTCGGCGTGTTCTTCACCAAGTGATAGGCCTCGTCCGTCATCTCCATCTTCACCAGCACATAGCCGGGGAAGTGGCGATGCTGACGCACCTTCTTCGAGCCGCGCACCACTTCGGTGACTTCCTCGGTCGGCACCTGGATGTCTTCGAATTGTTCTTCGAGGCCTTGGCGTCCAGCTTGATCGCGGATCGCTTCGGCGACCTTCGCTTCAAAGTTGGAATAGGCGTGGACGATGTACCACTTGGCCTTGCCGGAATGGCGGGGCTTGGCCTGCTCGGCTTGCGTTTCTTGCACTTCAACCATGGTGATCAACCCAGACCGAGAATGAGGCCGACGATGAAGCGCAGCAGTGAATCGACGAGGAAGAAAAAGATCGCCGCCATGACGCCGAAAATCAGCACCATGATCGTCGACACCGTCACTTCTTGACGCGTCGCCCAAGTGACCTTGCGCCCTTCGGCTTGAACCTCGCTCCAAAAGCGGAACGGCCCGCCTCTGCGCCGCGGTTCATTGTCTTGCTCGGGAGTGTCAATCGACATGCGGTGCGTTCTTCCTAATACTCTTTATCGTCACATCGTGCTTCGCCGCCCGGCCGACAAGCCGAGGATGGCAGGAGTTGAGGGACTCGAACCCACGACCCTCGGTTTTGGAGACCGATGCTCTACCAGCTGAGCTAAACTCCTAGACCCACCCAGGCCGCCGCTGGCGGTATCGCTTGCGGGAGGCATGGGAGCATCATCCGACGGGACATCGTCCCGCCGGCCAAGGCCGCGCTTATGCCCCAAGGGCGCCGGACGGGCAAGGGTGGGAGAGCCGTTGCCGGGCCCGGAAACGCGTGGTCCGATGCGGCGTCGCGGAGGGGCGAATGCGGATCGTGCGGTGGATAGGGCTGGGATTTGCCGGGCTGTCTGGCCTGGCGGCGCTGTTTGGCGCTTGGGTCTATGGCGTGAGCGAACTGCATTATCGCAGCTACGCGCCAACGGCCGCCTTCGAGCACCCGATCCCGACCGACGCCGCCGCCCTCGCTTGGGGCGAGCATCTGGCGGCGACGCGCGGTTGTCGCGGTTGCCACGGCGCCGACCTCGAAGGCGAGATCATGTTTGGCGCGGTCGCGACGCCGAACCTCACAGCGCTTGCGCGCGCCGAGACCGCCGCCACGTTCGAAGCCGCGCTCCGCCAAGGCATCGGCCACACCGGGCGGGCGCTCTATTCGATGCCGTCCTACAATTTCGTGCGCATGACCGACGCCGACGTCGCCGCACTCTACGCCTATCTGCGCAACGCGCCGGCATCGGACGCAGCGCCGCAAGACGAACTGGCGCCGCTGTTCGAGCGCATCGTCGGCGACTTCATGGTGCGCCTCGCCATCGCGCGCGGCGAAGACGGCGCGATGCCCAAATGGCTGGATCAGGTTCCGCCACTGACGGAGCAGGACAACCCCCACCCACGCATCGCGCGCGGCGAATATCTTGCGATGACCAGCTGCAACGAGTGTCACGGCTTCGATCTGCGCGGCAACGCGCCTTGGCCCGGCAGCGCGCCCGATCTCATCGTCGTCGGCGCTTATATGCCCGAACAGTTCACGCGCCTGATGCGCGAAGGCCTGCCCTCCAGCGGCGCCGAACTTCCTATGATGGGCCCGGTCGCACGCGGCCGCTTCGTGCATTGGAGCGACGATGAGGTCGCCGATCTCTACGCCTATCTCTCCGATATGAGCCGCCGCGCGATCGACGCGGAGTAACCGCATACAGCGGCGCGGCGCACATGCGGTACGCGGCGCATCTTTTTGTACGTGTTGCAGTTCGCGCCGGAACGGTGGTGACAAACTCGCGTTGCTTTCACTCCAAATAGGAGACGCACAATGGACAACACGAACGGTACGCCCGGCGCAGAAACGACGCCGGCAGACGCCGCGCGCCGCATTAAAGATTCCGCATCGCAATTGCTGGAGACTGGTAAGGAAGCCGTTAAGCATAAAGCTGAGCAAGGCGCCGAAAACATCGCCCACTCCGCGCAAAATACAGTATCAGCGCTGCGCCGCGCCGCAGACAGCGTGGAACCGGATAGCGCCTGGGTCGGCAACGTCCTGCGCAAATCCGCCGACAGCCTCGACAGCGCCACCCGCTCGCTCGCCGACGGCGATCTCTCGCGCGGCATCAGCGACATCAACGCGTTCGCGCGCCGCAACCCGGCCTTGTTCCTCGGCGCCAGCGTCGCTCTCGGCTTCGCCCTCGCCCGCGTCGGCAAGACCGCGATCGAGCGCTCCACCGATGCCGACACGAACGAGCAATACAATCCCTACACCAGCACCACGCCGGGCATGTGATCATGCAAAGCGAACGCACTCTTCCCGAACTGACCATGGATCTCGCGTCGCAAGTCGGAGATCTCATGCGTAACGAAGTGCGCCTCGCGCGCGCGGAAGCGATGGACAGCGTCAAGAGCATGGGTGCGGGCATTGTCCGCGCCGCCATCGGCGTCGCGTTTGCGAGCGGCGCTGTGGCTCTTGGCTTGTTTGCGCTCGCCTATGCGCTCGGCGAATCCATGCCGATGTGGGCCGGCGCATTCATCGCCGCACTCGTCGGAGCGACTCTCGCCTACTTTTTCATCAAATCCGGCCTGAAGGCCGCTTCGGTCGACTTCGCTATGCCGCGCACCACGAGCCAAGTGAAAGCCGACCTTCGCCTCATCAAGGAGAATACACCGCTATGAGCATGGAAACCGATCGCCTCGAGGCCGACGTCAACGCGTCGCGTCATCGTTTGAACGACACGCTGTCGGCCCTCGGCAGCAAATTGTCGCCAGGCCAAATGCTGGATGAAGTTCTGGGCCTCGCCCAGGGCCAAGCCGGCCAGTTCGCCAGCAAGCTCGGCCGCCAAGTCCGCGACAACCCGATGCCGACGCTGCTGATCGCAGCCGGCGTGGGCCTGCTGTTCATGAAGAACCGCCAGGACGACAGCGTCAACACCGACGATTGGCGTCACGAAACGCGCTATCGCTCGCTTGAAGAAGCACGCTGGGCGACGCCGCGCAACGCCGGCGAGAGCGATGACGCGTACAATGAGCGCGTCCACTCTGCCTACGCCAAGGCGCTCGACCTCAAGCAAATGGCCGGCGAAGCGGCTCATGATTTCAAGGCGCGCGTTGAGAAGACAGTCGAAGGCGTGCAGCGCCGCGCAGCCAGCATCCGTGACCGCGTTGGCACGGCTGCATCGGACGTTTCGCACTTCGCCAAGGATCAAGCGCAACGCCTTGGCCAACGCGCGTCAGACGTCCGTCATGGCGCCGAAGATCTCTATCAGAGCACGCCTCTCGCCGTTGGCGCTATTGCGCTCGCGGTCGGCGCGTTGATCGGCAGCGCAACGCCGCTCAGCGATACCGAACGTGACGGCCTAAGCGATGTCGCCGATCGCGCAGCGCGCGCCGGTGCAGACTTGGCCAACCGCGCCGCCAATGCCGGCGCCAATCTGGCTGAACGCGGCGCCCGCGCTGCTGAACAGCAGCTCGACGGCAACGTCCACTAACAGCGCTGAACGCTGCAACGATAAAGGGCCCGGCAGCGATGCCGGGCTCTCTTTGTTTCGCGTCGATGCAAACTTATTCGCTGTCGAACAGAACTTCCCAGGTGTGGCCGTCCGGATCGGTGAAGTAACCGGAATAGACGCCGTCATCGTCAGACACTGGCGACACCGTCGCGCCGGCGCCTTTGGCCTTCGCGATCAGCGCGTCCACGTCGGCGCGGCTTTCGGCGAAATACGAGATGATGGTTTCCGAAGCGCCGCGCGCAGCCGGGCGATGGCCGACCTTCTCGACATAGGTGCCGAACTCGCTGCGGTCCAAGAGCACCAGATAGACGCCGTCGACGTCGATCGAGGCGTGCTCTTCGTCCTGCTCTTCAATCGTCAGACCCAAGCCGTCGCGATAGAACGCAATCGACTTCTGCAGGTCGTCTACCGGAAACGTCACGCATGAAATCGCTGCGGGCATGGGCCACCTCCTCTGACGCTTTATGCGTCCCACTGAAGCGGCCTAAATGATCGGATTCTCCCGTCCCGCAAAGGCGGATCAGCGGCCGATATACACTTCTCCGCCGCCAATGACGCGGCGCGAAATCTGGCCCTCGACATCGCGCACCCGCACTTCGCCGCCGCCGACAATGAACACATCGAGAGATTCAGCCGTGCCGTTGTGAGTAACCTTGCCAGGCCCGTTGATCACAACCGACAACTCCTCCGCCTCGCCGTCGCGAACAGTGGCCTCGCCCGGCCCCTGGATCACGAAACTGGTCGGCCCATCGGCGCGGGCGGCGTTGAAGCGGCCAGGACCGGCGATCGAGACGGTGAGACTGTCGCGGACGATACCCGCGCCGATCGAGCCGCCGCCGGCCACGACCGCCACGAGGTCGCCCACGTCATAGATCCGCATCGTCGCGTCGTGGGAGACCGAGATCTCGGCGTCGCCCTCGACGCGTTCGATATCCACATCGCCGCAGCCATCGAGGCCGATCTTGGCGCTTTCGGCGCTGCCCACATGCACGCGCGCCGCGCCTGTGACGTTCACGAACGCCCGCTCCGGCACGCGTAATTCGATAATCGGCAGCCGCGCGCCCGATAGACGCCCCGCACGAGCCAGTTCGACTTCAAACGCCGCGGCGCCGCTTACCGTGCAGCCGCGAATTTGGCCGCGCTGGCGGCCATCGACGATCAGCCGTGGGCCAGAGCGCCGGATCGTCGGCGCCGGAAGCGGCCCCTGGTTCACGATCGCGATCGCGACGTCGGATCGATCCTCCGGCCGCACGCGGACATAAGCCGCAACATTACGGAGCACGACCTCGCTCGCATTGGGATAACGCGACCAGCTCATGCCCGAAGGCGCGACGGGCGCAACGCGCGGCGTGGCCGGCGGCGGCGTGGGCGGCAAATGCGGGGGTGTCTGCGCCCAAGCGGGCGCGCTCCCCAAGAGGGCGGCGAAACAAGCGGCGGCAGCAATCAGGCGCATAGCGTCGGGCCCTCCTCGGGCCTTGTCCCTAACATTGCAGATGCGCCGCCGCTGAGATTTGGATGCGGCCGGCCCTGATTCGCCTATTAGGCGAATTATATCAGCCCCTTACAAGGGCGCCGTATGTGGCTCCGGAGCATCGCATCCTGTTAATTGTTAACGTCAAAGGGGTGTGGAATTGCCCGTTACGGCACCAAAGCGCATTTGTTGGCCTCCCAGAACGGGTGACTACAGGGGAAAAGACTAATGCGTAACTGGATCATCGGCGCGGCGGCCGTACTGGCCCTCGCCGTGCCGGGCGTCGCCGCAGCCCAAACGGGCTACGCCGGCGTCGTTTACGGCAATGCCGACGCTGGCACTGGCGACGACACGGACTTCTACGGCGTCGAAGGCGCCGTCGCTTTCGCGGGCTCCGGCTCGATCGTGTTCGAAGTCGACGCGTCCTACACCGACGCTGACGAAGGCGACGAGGCCTATGGCCTGGTTGGCCACGTCTATGCTCGCAACGACAACCATCTCTTCGGTGGTTTCGTCGGCATCAGCGGCAGCGACGACAGCGAGACTGTCATCGCTGGTCTCGAAGCCAACAAGTACTTCGCCAATTGGACCCTCGCCGGCGCCGTTGCTTATGGCAACAACGACGACGCGGACGCCGATGGCTACGGCGTGAACGTTGAAGCTCGCTTCTTCATCCACGACAACTTCCGTATCGATGCGAACGCTGGCTGGGCCAACGTCGACGCCGGCGCTGGCGACGACGAAGACGCCACCACGCTCGGCATCGGCGGCGAATATCAATTCGCCGCGGCTCCGATCTCGGTCCGCGCCGGCTACTCGAACACCGACTTTGACGGTGGCGACGTGGACGTGTGGTCGATCGGCCTGCGCTACAACTGGGGCGGCACGCTGCGCGATCGCGATCGCAATGGCGCCAGCCAAGCGAGCCTCGTCGGCATCGCTGGTCTCTAATCAGACCATCACTTCTTAGTACGCAAACTCTTCAACGCCCCGGCTTCGGCCGGGGCGTTTTTCTTTTTGCCGCCACACGCGTAAACGCCGCTTAACACTTCAGCGCGCAAACGCGGGTTCGCGGCGCGCAAAATTTAGACCTCGTTAATGAGTCGTGATTCCGCGGCCACATCGAGATCACAGAATGCGGAACTTTCGCGATCGTCCCTAGGTGCCGGAATCGCACTCGCGTATTTTGAGAAAAGCCGATCAACGGCCTACCTCAAAAGGGGACTTCACAGATGAAAAAGTTTTTGGTCGGCGCGGCCGCGGCCGCTGCCATCCTGACACCGTGTGTCGCCAGCGCCGACACCAACGCCGTCGTCGGCGTTCAATATGCAAACACGGAGGTCGATGACTTCGATCTCGATTCGTATGGTTTCAACGGCGGCTTCAGCCACGACTTCAACAATGGCACATTCTTCCAATTCGATGGCGAATACGGTCGCCTCGACGCGAACGGGTGCTGCATCGCTCAGTCCTCGGGCTCAGTTCACTATGGCGTGCGTAACGACGGACACGCCCTCGCCGGCTTCGTCTCGCTCACGGACTTCTTCAGCTACTCCGGCCTCGGCTTCGGCGTCGAGGGTGCGATGTACTGGAACAGTTTCGTCCTGAACGGCACGATCGGTCACGTTGATTTCGACGATGCCGACTTCAGCGCGACACACTTCGGCGTGGACGGCTCGTACTTCTTCACGCCGAACTTGGCGCTCAATGCCTCACTCGGTCAAACCGAAGGCGACGATGATCTCGATGGCAGCTGGACCAGCTACGGCATTGGCGGCGAATGGCGTCTGTCGAACAACCCGGTCAGCTTCACCCTCGGCTACACGAACACCGACTACGACGATTTCGACATTGACGCCGACACGTGGCGGCTCGGTGTGAACTTTGACTTCGGCACCGGCTCGCTACGCGAGCGCGCCAGCAATGGCGCCAGCATGAACGGCGGCCGCTCACTTGGCCGCGCAATCGGTTCGCTGCCGCTCTAATTCGCTACTAGAGTACACGTCTGAGCCCCGGCCTAACCGCCGGGGCTCTTTCGTTTGCGGGTTTGACAACGCCTCGTCTTTCGTATTTAACACAGTCGTTAAATGCAAACCGACCCGCTCTCCGAAACGTTGTCAGCCCTCGCTGATCCCACGCGCCGCGCCATTCTTGAGCGGCTCGCGCGCGGGCCGGCGACGGTCAACGAGCTCGCTGAGCCGTTTGACATCAGCCTGCCGGCGATCTCGCGGCATCTGAAGGTTCTCGAAAGCGCCAGCCTCATCTCGCGCGGCCGCGAAGCGCAATGGCGTCCGTGTCAGCTCGAACCGCAAGCGCTGAAGCAAGTTGACGAGTGGCTCGCCTACTACCGCCGCTTCTGGACCGGCAGCTTCGACAAAATGGACGCCTACATCGCCAAGCTGAAAAAGAAGGACAAGAAATGAGCGCGCAACTCGCTGACGACGAACTCTTGATCGTGCGCGACTTCGATGCGCCGGCATCGCTGTTATTCACGCTGTGGAGCGACATCAATCACTTCAAGAACTGGATGGGCCCTGAAGGCTTCGATTGCCCGGAGGCGGAGATCGACCTCCGCATCGGCGGCAAATATCGCGCCATGGTCCGCTCTAAGGAGCACGGCGATAACTGGTTTGGCGGCGAATACCGCGAAATCGACCCGCCCAACCGTCTCGTCTTCACCTTCAAGTGGGATGAGGGCCCATCAAGCGAGATGGAAACGCTGGTGACCATCACGTTCCGTGAAAACGCCAATGGCGTGACCACCATGACCTTCCACCAATCGCCCTTCATCAATGTCGAGCGTCGCGACAGCCACATCGGCGGCTGGACCTCGCTCTTCAACAAGCTCGCGGCCTACGCCGCCAAGCAACAAGCCAAATAATCTAAGGAGAGCACGATGCCGAAATTCATGGCCCTTTATGTTGGATCGCCAGAGGCCTTCGCCCGTTCCGGCTGGGACAAGCTCGATGACGCCGCGCGCAACGAACGCGAAATCGCAGGCATGAAAGCCTGGGGCGATTGGCAGGAAAAGCAAAAACCGATCATCGTCGACGAAGGCAGCCCGCTCGGCAAAACCAAGCGCACTGATGCGAACGGCGTCAGCGACATCACAAACACGATCGCTGGCTACATCATCATCGAAGCGGAAACACACGAAGCCGCGGCGCGCCTCTTCGAAAATCACCCGCACTTCTCGATCTTCCCCGGCGACGCCGTCGAGATCATGCCCTGCAATCCGATGCCGACGCTCTGAGCATGCAAGGCGGCAACGTCATCATCTATGGCGGCAGTGGCGCGATCGGAGCAGCATCGGCGCGAGCCTTTGCACGCGCAGGAGCAAGTGTTCATCTCGTCGGCCGCACGCCACGCAAACTACACGCCGTCGCCGGCGCCATCATACGCGAAGGCGGCGACGCGCACACCGCAGCGCTCGACATCTTCGACGGCGAAGCCATCCGCCAACACGCAGAGACGGTCGCCGCGCGAGGCGGAATCGCTGTCGGCATGGTCGCCATCGGCGTGGGCCACGTGCAGGGCCGCGCCATAGCGGACCTCAGCCTCGACGAGTTCGAAGCGCCGATCACGGCCTACATGCGCGCGCATTTTATCGCGGCAAAAGCCGTAGCGCCGCACCTCTCTGCAGACGGCGTTTTCATTGCGCTCTCCACACAGGCGGCGACGCTGGCTTTTCCTGGCATGCTCGGCTTCGGCACGACCTGCGCGGCGATTGAAGGCTTCATCCGCCATCTGAGTCGGGATCTTGCGCCCCGCGGCGCGCGCGCCGTCTGCATTCGCTGCGACGCTATTCCCGAAGCTGTAGAAGCCGGCTCTCATAGCGCCGAGGTGTTCGCCGCCGCCGCCCGCGCGCAGGGCGTCTCAGTCAGCGCAATGTTAGCGGATGCTGCGCGCGCAACGCCGTTGCAGCGCTTGCCAACTCTCACTGAAGCGGCCGCCTGTGCGGTGTTCGCCGCTTCGCCTGCAGCCAAAACCATGACCGGCGCCGTGATCAATCTCACAGGCGGCGTCAGCTAAACCGAAAGGAGACACTCTCATGATCACCATATCCGCTTTTGAATGGGCGCCGGATTTCGCGCGCGGCCAAGTGCGCGATCTGCGGCCGCGCTGGGCGCTCGAAGAAGCCGGCATCCCCTATCGCACGCGTCTGCTGGCGCAAGGCGAGCAGAACAAACCTGAATACCGCGCCCTGCAGCCCTTCGGCCAAGTGCCGATCTTCGAAGAGGACGGCTTCGCTCTGTTCGAGACCGGCGCCATCGTGCTCCACATCGCCGAACGCAGCGAAGCGCTTTTGCCGAAAGAACCACAAGCGCGCGCCCGCGCCACGCAATGGGTGGTCGCGGCGCTCAACTCGATCGAGCCGTTCCTGATGCAGGTCGCGTTGATCGACCTGTTCTACAAAGACGAAGAATGGGCCAAGCTCCGCCGCCCTGGCGCAGTCGAGTTCGCGCGAGGGCGCTTGAAGGGCCTCGCCGCTGCACTCGGCGATAAACCGTACCTCGATGGCGATCGCTTCACCGTGGGCGATCTGATGATGTCGAGCGTGCTGCGCATCCTGCCCGACCTCACGCGCGAGCACGCCAACCTCTCGGCTTATGTCGAGCGCTGCACCGCCCGCCCCGCCTTCCAGCGCGCGCTCACCGCGCAGCTGGGCGACTTCAAACAGGCGGCGTGAGACAAGCCGCCCCTTGACGCGAGCCAAGGTCGGGCGCCTCCTGGCGCCCGACAGGCAAGCGCAAGGACCATTCCATGAAAATCTTCATGGCCATCTTTCTGACCACGCCCGGCTCGGTCGAGCGGTCGGGCTGGAACAAGCTCAGCGACACCGCGCGTCAGGCGCGCATCAAGATGGGCGCCGAGGCGGCGATGGCGTGGACCAGCAAGAACCGCGAAGCGATCGTCAATCCGGGCGCCGAGCTTGGCAAAAGCACACGCATCGCCGCCGACGGCGTCAAAGAGGTGAGCAATCCACTGAGTGGGTTTGTGATCGTGCGCGCGGACTCGCACGAAGCCGCCGTGCGCATGTTCACCAACCATCCTCACTTCACCATCTTCCCGGGCGACAGCGTCGAGATCATGCAGTGCATGCCCGCGCCCGGGGCCGCGCCGCGCTAGATGCGCCAAGCGCTTGGAACGATCGCGCTGACGGCGCTGACGGGTGCTGCAACGTTTGCGCTGCTCACTGCACTCGGGCCCGACTGGACGCGCTTTGCGCCCGCGAGCTGCTTGGCGACGCATTGCTTTTGCGAACACCTGCAAGCCGGCGCGCTTCTGCTGCAGCCGGCCAATAGCTGGTCATCGCTGGGCTTCGTGCTCGTCGGTTTCTGGATCATGCTGGCGCCGCGCCGCGAGATGGCGTTCGGCGGCGCAGCTGCGGCTTGGTTTGGCGTCACCGCCATCGTCACCGGCGTCGGCAGCGTGCTGCTGCACGCGACGCTGACGCTCTGGGGCCAATTCTACGACGTGCTCGGCATGTATCTGCTGAGCGCGTTTTTGCTTGCCTACGCCGTGCAGCGTTGGCGCGGGCTTTCGAACGCAGCCACGCTGGCGCTCTACCTCGCCGCCTGCGCCATTCTCATCAGCATACTCTGGATCATGCCGGAGACGCGGCGCTGGCTGTTCGCTGTCGTGCTGGCGCTCGCGATCGCGGTTGAGCTCATCTTCGCGCGTCCGCGCCGGCCCGGCGTCAACACCGCGTGGTTCGTCTACGGCTTGATCGCCAACACCGTCGCCTTCGGCATCTGGGTGCTCGATAACACCCGCACGCTCTGCGACCCGACAAGCCTGCTACAAGGCCACGCCCTCTGGCACCTCCTCGGCGCCGCGGCACTCGCCTGCACCTATCTCTACTATCGCAGCGAACGTCTGGCTGTGCGCTGAGCGCTACTGGGCGGACTTTCGGAACGTCACTCAATCACAACCAGAGAAGATGAAGCGTAACGGAGCACGTACGGTTTCAGAACCGGCGCTCCCGCCGGAATAGAGTCTCCGAAGAAGGCCACATAACAATCGTAGCCGCCGATCTCATCATTGAACCAACTATGCACGACGACGCCGAATTCCGGCCCGTCCTCAAGACCGTCGTATCGAACCCGCGTTCCTGGTGGCAAAGGGATGTCCTCTCTCATCGCTCCATCCTGTATCTGCGACAGCTCGGAAGCACCTTAAAACTGAGCGCACGACCAAACCAAAAGAGCCGCCCCTTTCGGAGCGGCTCTTGATTGGATCGCGGACCTTCAGGTCCGCATACGGGCCTGAAGACCCGCGTTGCTTAAGCGCGGAGCTTCGCCAGAACGTCTTGCGCGACGGCCTTCGGCACTTCTTCATAGTGCGAGAATTCCATCACGTAGGAGGCGCGGCCCTGTGAGAACGAGCGCAGCGTGTTGACGTAGCCGAACATGTTGGCCAGCGGGACCATCGCGTTGATGATCGTCGCGTTGCCGCGCATGTCTTGGCCGAGGATCATGCCGCGCCGCGAGTTCAGATCGCCGATCACCGAGCCGACGTAATCTTCCGGGCTCGTGACTTCGACCTTCATCACCGGCTCGAGCAGACGCGCATCGCCCTTTTCCTTCAGTTCGCGGAACGCCGCTTGCGCCGCGATCTGGAAGGTCAGGACGTTGGAGTCGACGTCGTGATACTTGCCGTCGATCAGGCGCGCCGTCACGTCGATCACTGGGAAGCCAGCGAGCAGGCCGTTTTCCTTGGCCATGTTGAGGCCCTTCTCGACGCCCGGAATGTATTCCTTCGGCACGTTGCCGCCGATGATCTTGTTCTCGAACTTGAAGCCCGAGCCCGGCTCGCCCGGCTCGAATTCGATCTTCACTTCGGCGAACTGACCCGAACCGCCGGTTTGCTTCTTGTGCGTGTAGGTGATGGTCGCGGCTTTGCCGAGCTTCTCACGATACGCAACTTGCGGCGCGCCGACATTTGCTTCGACTTTGTAGGTGCGGCGCAGAATGTCGATTTTGATGTCCAAATGGAGTTCGCCCATCCCCTTCAGGATGGTCTGACCCGACTCTTGATCAGTCGACACGCGGAAGGACGGATCTTCCGCCGCCAGCTTCGCTAAAGCGACGCCGAGCTTTTCCTGATCGGCTTTCGACTTCGGCTCGACCGCCACTTCGATAACCGGCTCCGGGAATTCCATGCGCTCAAGGATGACCGGCTTGTTCGGATCGCAGAGCGTGTCGCCCGTGCGCACTTCCTTCAAACCAGCCAGCGCCACGATATCGCCGGCGAACGCTTCCTTGATGTCTTCGCGGTTGTTGGCGTGCATCAGCAGCATGCGGCCGGCGCGCTCTTTTTTGTCGCGCGTCGAGTTCAGCAGCGCGTCGCCCGCGTTCAGCACGCCCGAATAGATACGGCAGAACGTGATCGTGCCCACGAACGGGTCGTCCATGATCTTGAACGCCAGCAGCGCCAGCGGCTCTGTGTCGCTCGACGGACGCGTCAGTTCTTTTTCCGGATCGTCCATGTCGACGCCCTTGATCGCCGGGCGATCGAGCGGGTTCGGCAAATAATCGACGACGGCGTCGAGCAGCGGCTGCACGCCCTTGTTCTTGAACGCCGAGCCGCAGAGCATCGGATACCAAGCGGCCTTCAGCACCGCGAGGCGGATCAGGCGCTTCAGCGTCGCAATGTCCGGCTCGTTGCCATCCAGGTAGGCGGCCATGACGTCGTCGTCCATTTCGACGGCGGCTTCGACCAGCGCTGCGCGGTACTCGACGGCCTTGTCTTTCAGGTCGTCCGGAATTTCGACGATGTCGAACTTTGCGCCGAGCGCCTCATCCTTCCAGATGAGCGCCTTCATCTCGACCAGATCGACCATGCCCTTGAAGCCGGACTCGATGCCGATCGGCAACTGCAGCGGCACCGGGCGCGCGCCCAGGCGCTTCTTGATGTCTTCGACGCACATGTAGAAGTCGGCGCCGGTCTTATCCATCTTGTTGGCGAAGATGATGCGCGGGACCTTGTACTTGTCGCCTTGGCGCCAAACGGTTTCGGTCTGCGGCTCAACGCCTTGGTTGCCGTCGAGCACGACGACGGCGCCGTCGAGCACGCGCAGCGAGCGCTCGACTTCGATGGTAAAGTCGACGTGGCCGGGCGTGTCGATGATGTTGAGGCGCTTGTCGTTCCAGAACGTCGTCGTCGCGGCAGACGTGATGGTGATGCCGCGCTCTTGCTCTTGTTCCATCCAGTCCATGGTGGCCGCGCCATCGTGGACTTCGCCGATCTTGTGCGACTTGCCGCTGTAAAACAGAATCCGCTCGGTCGTCGTCGTCTTGCCGGCATCGATGTGAGCCATGATGCCGAAGTTGCGGTAGTCTTCGATTTTGTACTGACGAGGCATGACAATTCTGTCCGTGTGTTTGATCGCCCGGCGTCTTTCGAGGCCGGGTTTAGACCGGCGTCAAAAGCGCCGGCGATCCGTTTGGATTACCAGCGGTAGTGTGAGAACGCGCGGTTGGCTTCAGCCATCCGGTGCGTGTCTTCGCGCTTCTTCACCGCGTTGCCGCGGTTGTTCGATGCATCGATGAGCTCGCCGGCGAGACGCTCTTGCATCGTGTTTTCGTTGCGAGCCCGCGCAGCGCCCACGAGCCAGCGGATCGCCAGAGCTTGGCGGCGTTCGGGGCGAACTTCGACCGGAACCTGATAGGTCGCGCCACCGACGCGGCGCGAGCGCACTTCGATCGACGGAGCGACGTTGCCCAGCGCGTCGTGAAACACTTCGATCGACGGACGCTTCAGCTTCGCTTCGACCGTATCCATCGCGCCGTAAACGATCTGCTCGGCGGCGCTCTTCTTACCTTCGTACATGATGTAGTTCATGAACTTGGTCAGAACGAGATCGCCATGAACGGGATCGGGCAAAACTTGGCGCGGCTCGGCGCGGTGACGGCGTGACATTCTCTAATCCTTATTTCGGTCGTTTGGCGCCATAGAGCGAACGGCGCTTGCGGCGATCCTTGACGCCTTGCGTATCGAGCACACCGCGCAGGATGTGATAGCGAACGCCCGGCAAGTCCTTCACGCGGCCGCCGCGGATGAGCACAACGGAGTGCTCCTGCAGATTGTGGCCTTCGCCCGGGATGTAGCACACGGCTTCGATGCCGGTGGTCAGACGAACCTTCGCGACCTTACGAAGCGCCGAGTTCGGCTTCTTCGGGGTCGTCGTATAGACGCGGGTGCAAACGCCACGGCGCTGCGGCGACGCTTTCAGCGCCGGCGACTTGTTGCGCACCGGCTTCGGGTGCCGCGGCTTGCGGATCAGCTGGTTGATCGTCGGCATTTCGCCTTTAGCCCTCTTGTCTTCCAAACTCGAACAGCGCGCCAAGCGGCCCTTTTGGGATCCGCATCCGGCGCGCAAAAAATAGTGCCAATCGGCGGGGCAACGCGGGTTAAGGCTGCAGCCGTTCCGAATGAAGGCTGGTCTCTAGCGACCGCCCCCAGCGAGGTCAAGCTAATCGCTGGCCGGAATGACGTCGAAAGCCACGGTTAGCCGCTGATCGCCCTGATCAAAGCTCTGTGTGCCGTGCCAAACATAGGACGGGAACAGCACCAGCTTGCCCTCCTCCGGCTGGACCCAGCGTTCAGCGGGCAGATCAGGCGACAGATCGGGGTTGGTCTCGCCCATCTTGAACCAGCCCTGGCGGCTATCCCCGGCCACCGCTTCGGGCAACTCGATATAGTAAGCGGAGCTGATCCAGCCGGCCGAGTGGGTGTGGTTGACGTGATAGCCGCCGCAGGCCAGCCGCACCGACCACGAGCCCGCGAAAGCGATCGCCTTTTGCCGCCGGCCATAGAACGGGTGGCGCGGATCGTCCGGCAGCGCCGCCACGAAGCTCATCACCGCGTCATGGAGGCTTTGCCGTAAACCTTGGATCAGCGGATGCGGATCGGCGAACAGCGCGCCGAGCGTTTGCGTGCCGCCCGTCAATGTCTGCCCGGACGGCGCCTGCTTGGTCAGGTGCTTGGATTGCAGGTACGGCGCAAGCTCGCGGTGGAAAGCTTGGATGTCCTTGAAGCCCTCCGGCGCGCGCACGCTGATCACGCTGGTCAGCGCATCGTAATCGACCAATTTGCCGTACGCCTGCGCTTCGCCCAGCAAGCGCAGCAGCACCGACATGCGCGCGAGATTTTCCTGATCGTACGGCGCAAGCGTGAGCGCGCGCGTTAGCGCATCGTGCGCGTCGCCGAGTTTGGCGTCGCGTACGAGAGCGTCGGCGTAGCTTGCCCAGGCGCGCTGATCCTTGGGCGCTAGATCGGCGGCGCGCTTGAAGCTCTCAGCCGCTTCCGCGAAACGCTGCGCGCCGAACAGGGTTTTGCCGAGCGCATCGTGGCTGGCGGGATTATCAGGCTCCAGCGAAAGCGCTTGGCGCGCATAGGTTTCCGCTTCTGCCAGCTGGCGCACGCGGATCAGTTGATTGGCGTACGCACGATGCAGCCCCGCATCCTGCGGCATGCGCTGGATCGCGTACGGATAGGACGCCAGCAGCCCCTGCTCGGCCGCTTCCCACGTCGTATCGTTCAGTGCTTCGTGCGCTTCGAGATAGTTTGGCTTGATCTCGATGGCTTGGCGGTAGGCGTTGATCGCAGCCGCATGAGCGCCGGCGCGGCGCTCGACATTGCCGATGCCGAACCAGGAGACGGCCTGCTGCGGCGCGCGTTGCACCGCTTCCTTGAACGCCGCCAGCGCTGCCGCATCGTCTTTCAGCGCTTCATGCGCGATGCCCATATTGTGCGCGATGCTGGCGCTGCCGGGCTTCAGCGCAGCGGCGCGCTTGAGCGCCTCTAGCCCCTCAGCCGGCTCACCGGCACGCACCAGAACATTGCCCAACGCTTCGTGCGCTTCGCTTCGGTTTGGCGCAAGTTCAGCAGCGCGGCGCAGCGGCGTGAGCGCTTGCGCATACGCGCCCGCCGCATCGAGGCTGAGCCCCAGATTGAAGTGCGCGTCGAACAGATCCGGCTGCAACGCGACAGCTTGCGCAAACGCGTCTTGCGCGCCGGCAAGATCGCCGTTGGCTTTGCGTGCTGCGCCGAGAGAATTGTGCAGCGGCGCCGAGCGCGGCTGCAGAGCGACCGCCCGCTGCAGCAACGCGACCGCCTCCCCTGGCCGCCCGAGCTGGCGCGCGACGCCGCCGGCGACAGCCAGCAAATCGACGTCCTTGGGCGATGTCTTGAGCGCCGCTTGCAGCATCGCGTCGGCCTCGCGCGCTTGACCGCTGCGTAGCTTTTGCACGGCGGCGGCGAGCACGGCGTTGGGCGGCGATGCGGACGTCATCTTCGAGAAGTGCCTAAAGCAAAACGGCGGCTCTTTCGAGCCGCCGTTCGCTTACTCCGAAAAGTGCGGAGATTAGTTGCGGAGGCGCAAGCCAACGCGGAAGGAGCGACCCAGCTGGTCGTAGCTGGAACCGTCCGTGTTGAACTGGCCGAACGCTTGAGCAGCCAAGAAGACCGGCGGCTCTTCGTCGAGCAGGTTGTCGATGCTGCCAGAGATCGAAACGTTGTCGTTCAGATCGTAGCGAGCGCCGAGGGTCCAGAGGTTGTACGGCTCGATCGTATCGTTTTCGCCGATACCGAGCGAGGCGCCTTCCAGTTCGGACTCCCACGTCCAACGCAGCAGGAGCGACAGGGCGTCGCGATCCCACGTGAAGGTCGTAGCAGCAGCCCACTCGTTGAACGCACCACCGATACCGCCCGAAACTTGGCCGATGCCCGCGAAGGCGCCGGTGGCTTCGTCGTACCAGGTGACCAGCGTGTTGACGCCGATCGTGCCGATGCCGTCAATATCGTGGCTCCAACGGATGTTGTAGTCGATACCGCTGACTTCCGAGTGACCCGCGAAGTTCGAACGGGTTTGGTCGACCGAGATGATCTGGCCCGACGCGTTACGCGGAGCGAGATCGCAGTCACCGCCGCCCAAGCCGAGATCGGTCAAGCAGCCGTTATAGATGCTGGCGATCGAGCGGAGCGCGATCTGGTCTTGCAGATCGAGGTTGAACCAGTCGATCGACAGAGCCAGACGGCCAATCGGGAACCAATCCGGGTTGAACACGACACCAGCCGTGTACGAGTCGGCGATTTCCGGTTGCAGGCCAGCGGTACCCGTTTGGAACGCTTCAACCTGGTTGTTCGACTGCTGGTAGGTGTACGGACCACCGCCCGAACCCGGGAAGGCAGAACCGCCAGCCGCGAACCAAGCCGTGCAGACCGCATCCCGCTGCGTCTGAGCTGCGCCAGCCAACGAGTTGATGATCGTGGCTGAGCACGGGTCAGAGTGCGCCGGGAAGTTTTGGTCGCCGCCTTGGAACAGTTCGAACGCCGTCGGCGCGCGGACTGAGCGGTTGTAGATACCGCGGAACGTCAGCCACTCGACCGGAGCGTATTCCAGACCGGCCTTGTAGGTGTCGGTCCGGCCAGCGCCAGTGGAGTAATCCGAGAAGCGGTAGCCGCCTTCGAAGCCGAGATAGTGAGCGAACGGCTGGTTGGAGATGATCGGGAGCGTGAACTCGCCGTACACTTCCATCACGTCGTAGCGACCCGAAATCGAGGACTGCGCGTTGAAGCCGAAGATGTCGCCGGCTTCCTTGGCAGCGTCAGCACGCTGCTGCAGTTCTTCCTGACGATATTCGACACCGACGGCGAAGCCGATCGGGCCCGCGCCCCACAGATCCCAGCCATCGCCGGCGACGAAGGCGCCGAGGATGCTGCGTTCGTAGATCGTGGTGTCGGTCGTGTTCACGCCAATGAAGTTGATCATCGAGTCGCTGAACGAGTCCCAACCCAGCGGGTTGTTCGTGTTGCCGGTCGGCGTGAAGGTCGCGCCGAGACGGTTCGGATACGGGCAGCCCGGCAGAGCCGTGACGGGCGGAGCAACGTTAGCCAGCGTGGTGACGCCGCAGTTGTTGATCAGCTGGTTGATCGCCGTCTTGCCGACGTTGTTGTCCGAGAACACGCTGGTCGAGTTGCGCGCATACGAAGCGAACGCTTCCCAATCCAGTTCTGAGTTCGGGAACGTGCCGCGCAGACCGCCTGTGACGCCGATGGCGTTGGTTTCGGCCGTACCGACGCGGAGACCGCCTTGGTTCGGACGAATGTTCATCGTCAGCGTGCGCTGGTCGAGGTTGCCGCCATATTCCAGGTTCAACAGCGCGAGCAATTGCGCGTTGGCCGTGACGTACGGGTTGACAACCGTCGTGCCCGGGTTGCGATCGAGGTCGACGTTCACCGTCAGGCCCGTCACCGGGGTGGCGGCGAGCTGCTGTTGCGAACGCGAGTTGGTGTAGGTCGCTTCCACGAACGCGGCGACCGCGTCGTTGATCTCGTACTCACCAAACGCCGCAATGTTGATGCGCTCGTTTTCGAGGATCAGGAAGTTATCCGGAGCGAAGTCGTAGCGATCGCTGCGGTTGGTGATGTTGCCTTGGCCCGACACCGTCGGAACCGCGCAGTTTTGGAACGGCTGGATGCCGCCTGCGGCGCTGAAGCGGATCGTGCCGCCCGTCGAGTTAACGCCGTTGGCCGGGTTGCAATCGTTGTCGAGCGTGAGGCCGGTAACCGTGTTGATGTCGGTAACCGAGAAACCGCCCGGCGTGGTGACCGAGGCCCATGGCGCGGTGGCCGAACCGCCCGGGTTCACGAGCGCATAGTTGGCGTTCGGAACGAAGTCCGGACCAACCAGTTCGACTTGGTTCGTCGTCAGGTTCAGGTAAGCGGCGCGTGCGTTGGCCGACCACCAGCGAGCCGTCGCCGGCTCGGAGTCACGCGAGTAGTAGCCCGCGAACAGGGTGATGTGGCCGCGGCCGTCAGCGAACGGCGTGCCCATGGCCACGTCGAACGCATATTCCGGGGCGATGCCGTCTTCGGCTTGGCCGTAGGAGATGTTGGCTTCCATGCCTTCGAAATCGTCACGAAGGATGAAGTTGATCGCGCCGGCAACGGCGTCTGCGCCGTACACCGACGAGGCGCCGCCCGTGATCAGTTCGACGCGCTCGATGAGAGCGGCTGGGATCGTGTTCAAGTCGACCGCGCCAGAGCGGTCAGACGGGTTAGCGCGACGGCCGTTGACCAGGATCAGCGTCCGGCCCGGGCCAAGGCCGCGAAGGTCGGCGGTGGCGAAGCCGTTCAGCGACGGGTTGTTCGAGGTAACCGTCAGGCCCGGCACGACTTGCGGCAGGGTGTTGATCAGTTCTTCGACGTTGATCGTGCCCGTGAGCGAGATTTCCTCGGCGCCGACCGTTGCGATCGGGCTGGTGGTTTGGAAGTCACGTTGACGGATACGCGTGCCGGTAACGACAATCGCTTCTTCTGCTTCTTCTTCGTCTTGGGCGAACGCCGGAGCGTTCATGGCGCCCAGAGCCGAGAGCGACGCGCCGAGCACGAGAGCGCTCTTAGCAACGGTCTTTCCCAAGCCTGCTTTTTTGGAACTCATATTATTTTCCCCCTGACGCCAAAATGGCCTCAAATCGGACCCGCGGGCGCCGGTCATGAGGTTTTACCCCCCCAACACTGCCGCCACGCGCCCCGATCGAGACGCATTAACGGCATTAACGCCTTCATCGGTCACGCTAGCGACGACCTTTAACGGTCGCAACGCCGCCAGAACACTTTTTTGTCGCTTTTGAGGGGGGTGATGCCAGATGGCAACGCCGCGGCGACACCGTTTGGCCACGGAACTTACCGCCACGCGCCGGAACAAAGCACGAAACCCGCCCTTCGCACTGGCCCGCCCTGTTGCCGCGCCGATCGGGACGGGTATGAAACGGTGCTTCCAGGGGGAGGATCTGCCTTGAAATACGCCATCGCCGCCATCGCTTCGCTCGCCATGCTGTGGACAACCGCCTCTCCCGCATTGGCCCAGGACACCGCCACGACCCCCGCGGCGCTCGAAGCCGTCTATGCCTGCGCCAACGAGACCGATCAGGCGCGCCGGCTCGCCTGTTACGATTCGTCCGTCGCGGCGCTCCGCGGGGCCCAAAGCAGCGGCGATGTCGTCGCCATCGACCGGCAGAATGTCGAGCAAATGCAGCGCGACTCGTTCGGCTTCAATCTGCCGAGCATCTCCAATCTCATCCCGCAGATCGGTCATGAGGATAACGTCGTGCGCAGCATCGACGTGACCGTGACCCGCATGTCGCTCAGCCCCACGGGCCGCACCACCTTCTATATGAGCGACGACACGGTCTGGGTTCAGGTCAATGCCGAACGCGTGCGCAATGTCCGCGTCGGCGACACTGTCGCGATCGAGCGCGCCTCGCTTGGCAGCTTCATGCTGAGCTCGCCGCGCGGCGGCATGGGCCACCGCATCCGCCGCCAAGAATAGTCGCCGCCAGTAGTTCTCCGCACGTTCCGCGCCTATCTCTAGGCGCATGGCGAGAGCACCCAAACCGCCCGGCGTCGCCGAGGCGAACGTTACGTTTGATACCAACGCTTCGATGTGGATGCCGCATCGGCCCGATCGGCGCTGGGAAAAGCTCGAAGGCGGCAAACGCTTCAAGTTAGTCAGCGACTACCAACCCGCCGGCGATCAGCCGACCGCGATTAACGAACTCGTCGAGGGCCTAAAGCGAAACGAACAGGACCAAGTCCTGCTCGGCGTCACCGGCTCGGGTAAAACCTTCACGATGGCGCAGATCATCGAGCAGGTGCAGCGCCCCGCCCTGATCCTCGCGCCGAACAAGACCCTCGCCGCCCAGCTCTACGGCGAGTTCAAGAACTTCTTCCCGGAAAACGCGGTCGAGTATTTCGTCAGCTATTACGACTATTACCAGCCGGAAGCGTACGTCCCGCGCACCGACACCTACATCGAAAAAGAATCCAACATCAACGAGCAGATCGACCGCATGCGCCACGCCGCAACGCGCGCGATCCTCGAACGCGACGACGTCATCATCGTAGCCAGCGTGAGCTGCATTTACGGCATCGGTTCGGTCGAGACCTACACGTCGATGACGTTCACCGTGAAAGTCGGCGAAGAGATCGGCAGCCAAGAGCTCATCCGCTCACTCGTCGCCACGCATTACAAGCGCAACGAAGCCGGCTTCGCGCGCGGCATGTTCCGCGTCCGCGGCGACACGATCGAACTCTGGCCCGCGCACTTGGACGATCGCGCCTGGCGCTTTTCGTTCTTCGGCGACGAAGTCGAGAGCATTGACGA
>LNFM01002837.1_pt1 | contig 44773 bp, 50 predicted proteins | sample 596031 | NCBI WGS metagenome assembly LNFM01 (sample SAMN04254537, study PRJNA301005) | activated carbon metagenome | isolation source: dual media filters at the Ann Arbor, Michigan drinking water treatment plant | place: USA: Ann Arbor
GGTGTCGCAGTCCCCTTCACTGTTGCCGACCCTTCGAGACGCGGCCCTCCGGGCCGCTCCTCAGGGTGAGGTCCGCTTTAGTTTAACGCCTATGACCCCTCCGCCCCGTATGACGGGGCACCTTCCCAGCTTCGCTGGGGAGGAGGATGAATCCCTACTCCGCCGCCTTCTTCTCCGCCGGGTCGTCCATCATCACGGTGATGTCGGCGGCGATGTGATGGGTCGGGCCCTGGGCCGCCTGGTTCTCCTGGACGATGGTGCGGCCGAAAGCCGACACCACCGGCACCGTCGCCCGATCGACCGGTGCTGCGCGCTTCTTGCGCGCCAGTGCCGCCGCGATATAGGGCGCCAGCTCGGCCTGCTTCCGCGCGTCGCGCGCCGCCTGGTCGGCCTTCAGCTTCGGCATCACCTTGGCGGCGAACAGCTCCAGCGAGTCGCAGATGTGCTCGTGCCTGTTGCGGCCGCCCTGCTGGATGAACACGACCTGGTCGACCCCGGCTTCCTGGTAGCGGCGCAGGTGCTCGGTGAGCTCGGCCGGCGTGCCGATGCCGCTGCCCTGGCCGACCGCCGGCAGCTTGTCCTTCGCCGCCTCGAAGCGCTGCCAGACGTCGGTCACGCCCGGCTGGTGATGGCCGTACACGTAGTAGTGGCCGAGCGAGTAGCCGAAGAACTGGAATCCCTCGGCGCCGCGGCGCTGCGCCTCCTCGCGATCCTCGTGGCAGGAGAAGCCGGTCACCATGGCGACGTTGGCGTTCACGGCATGGCCGATCGGCACGCATTGCTCGCTCTTGATGATGTCGTAGTACTCGTGCGCCCACTTGCCCGCCTCGGCCGGATCGACGAAGGCGAAGGTGAGCGCGCCGATGCCGGCACGCGCCGCGGCATGGATGGTCTCGCGCCGGCTGCACGCCACCCAGAGCGGCGGATGCGGCTTCTGCAGCGGCTTCGGCACGATGTTGCGCACCGGCATGGAGAAGAACCTGCCCTGGAAGCCGGGATAAGGGCTCATCGCCATCATGTCGGCGGTCTGCTCGACCGCCTCGGCCCACATCGCCTTCTTGTCGGCGGGGTCGATGCCGAAGCCCTCGAGCTCGACGCGCGACGCCGATTCGCCGGTGCCCCAGTCGACCCGGCCGTCGGACACGAGATCGAGCGTGGCGATGCGCTCGGCGACGCGGGCCGGATGGTTGTAGCCGGGCGGCGCCAGCACCACACCGTGCCCGATGCGGATACGCTGGGTTCGCGCGGCACAGGCGGCTAGGAACACCTCCGGCGCCGAGGAATGGGCATACTCCTCGAGGAAATGGTGCTCGACCTCCCAGATGTAGTCGATGCCCAACCGGTCGGCGAGCTCGACCTGCGCCAGCGCGTCCTTGAATAGGCGATGCTCGCTGTCGGCTGTCCACGGACGCGGCAACTGATGCTCGTACAAAAGACCGAAGCGCATGATTCACTCCTAAGAACGTGTCACGAGATCCGCCGGCTGCCGCCGTCTCATTCTCCTCCCCAGCCAAGGCATTCGCATTCGGAAAACACCGTCATCCCGAGCGAAGCCGCCCGATTAGGCGCTGGCTACAGCGCCCTTGGCGGCGCAGTCGAGGGACCTTTCTTGCCGACGCGGCAAGAAGATTAGGTCCCTCCACTACGCCTCGCTGCGCTCGGCTCCGGTCGGGACGACGGGCTTTTTTCCGTATGGGAATGCCCTGCCTTCCCAGCATAGCTGGGGAGGAGAAGAGGCGGTCAGTGCGCGGTCCACCCGCCGTCGACGACCAGGCCGGCTCCCGTCATGAAGCCGGCGTCGTCCGAGGCGAGGAACACGATGCCCTTGGCGATGTCGTCGGCCACGCCGAGCCGGCCGATCGGATGCATGGCAAGCGTGGTCTGGCGCGCCTTCTCGGTATCGTTGGTGCCTTGCGCCTGCGCGCGCATGACGAAGGTCTGCTGGCCCATGTCGGTCTCGATGAGGCCGGGATGGATCGAGTTGACCCGGATCCTGTAGCCCTTGCGGCCGAACTCCAGCGCCGTCGACTTGGTGAACAGCGTCACGCCGCCTTTCGTCAGCGAGTAAAGCGGATCGAGCTGCGAGCCGACCAGGCCGGCGACCGACGCGAGATTGACGATGGCGGCACCGTGCGCGCTCTTCGGGCCGCTCACCTTGAGGTGCGGCAGCGCCGCGCGCGTGCCCAGCACGACGCCGGTGAGGTTGACGGCGACCAGCCGGTTCCAGTCGTCGATCGAGGCGTCCTCGATTCCCTTGCCGACGAAGATGCCGGCGTTGTTCACCAGCACGTCGAGCGCGCCGAACCGCTTCACCGTGGCGTCGATGGCGGCTGCCCAACTCGCCTCCTTCGTGACGTCGAGCGGGACATAGAGCGCCTGGCCGCCAGCCGCCTCGATCTCGCGGGCCGTCTGTCGGCCGCGTTCGTCCAGCACGTCGCCGATCGCCACCTTCGCGCCCGCCTGGGCCATCAGCTTCGCCGTGGCGCCGCCGATGCCGCGCGCCGCGCCGCTCAGGAACGCGACCTTGCCGTCGAGCCTGTTCATTCGTTTCCTCCTTCGCCATGTCGATTTGCGCCGATCCTGTTTGCAGCTATGCTCGCGTCAGAACAAGAAGAGTTAGGGGGAGGACTGGCCGGCATGCGCCAGGGTCGGTTGATCGCGACGGGCGCCATGTTGGCATTCTGCCTGTTCGCGCTCTGGCAATCTCTGCTGCTTTCGCTGACCGACCGATTGGGCCCGGGTCCCGGCTTCTTTCCATTCTGGTTGGCGATGATCGGCGCGGTGCTGGCCGTCGCGTTGATGATCTCGACGTTTCGCGAAGCGGCTGATCCTCCCGACACGCCTCGGATCCTGCCGCACGGCCCCGGCGGCAAGCGTTGGTTTGCGATCGTCGGGCTGCTGGCGGCGGTAACCGTGGCGATGGACTTCCTGGGTTTCCGCCTCGCCATGCTGGCGTTCAACGCCGCCCTCGTCATCGCCCTGGGCGAGCGCCGCTGGTGGCTCGTTGCGCTCTTCGCCGGGATGGGCAGCTTCGGCGTCTACTATGTGTTCACCACTTGGCTGGACGTGATTCTGCCGAGCGGCCGGCTGGGCTTGTAGGCCATGGAGTCCCTTGGCCACCTGCTCTCGGGGTTCGCCGCGGCGTTGTCCTGGCACTACCTTCTCTATGCCTTCGCCGGCTGCACGCTCGGCACGCTGATCGGCGTGCTGCCCGGGCTCGGGCCGGCCGCCGGCACTGCCATCCTGATCCCGCTCACGTTCAGCCTCGACCCGACCGGCGCCATCATCATGCTCTGCGCCATCTACTATGGCGCGATGTACGGCGGCACCATCACCTCGGTGCTCATCAACGTGCCGGGAGAGGCCGCCTCGGTCGTCACCTGCATCGACGGCCACCAGATGGCGCGCCAGGGCCGCGCCGGCTCGGCGCTCGGCATTGCCGCTATCGGCTCGTTCATCGGCGGAACGCTGGCCACGGTGGCGCTGGTCGTGGTCGCCATGCCGCTCGCCTCGCTGGCCCTCAAGTTCGGGCCGGCCGAGTTCTTCGCGCTCATGGTGGCAGGCCTCTGCCTCGTGGTCGGCCTGGCCGGTCGTAACATCCTGGCCGCCCTGCTGATGACCGTGATCGGCCTGCTGCTGGCCATGATCGGCCTCGACCCGGTGCGCGGCGCGCCGCGCTTCACCTTCGGGATGGAAGAGCTGTTCGACGGCATCGGCTTCGTGCCGGTCGTGATGGGCCTGTTCGGCGTCGCCGAGCTGCTGCTGGCGGCGGAGACGCGGCAGGCCCGCATGATCGAGGCCGAGCTGAAGACCTGGCTGCCGACCCGGCAGGAATGCCGCGACTCGGCGGGCGCCATCGGCCGCGGCACGGTGGTCGGCTTCGTCCTTGGCTTGATCCCGGGCGTCGGCGCCATCGTGCCGACCTTCATGGCCTACGTGCTCGAGAAGCGCGTCTCCAAGACCCCGGAGCGCTTCGGCAAGGGCGCGATCGAGGGCGTGGCTTCTGCCGAGACCGCCAACAACGCCTATGCCAACGCCGCTATGGTGCCGCTGCTGGCGCTCGGCATCCCGAGCTCGCCGACCATCGCGGTGCTGATGGGCGCCTTCATCATCAACGGGATCACGCCGGGGCCGTTCCTGTTCACCGAGCAGCCCGCGCTGGTGTGGACGGTGATCGCGAGCTTCTTCGTCGGCAACGCCCTCCTGCTTATCCTCAACCTGCCGCTGGTCGGGCTGTGGGCCAGGCTGCTCAAGATCCCGTTCAGCTACATGTGCTGCGGCGTGCTGATCTTCTGCGTGATCGGCGCCTACGGGCTGAAACAGAGCCTGTTCGATGTCTGGGTGATGCTGGGGTTCGGCATCATCGGCTACCTGCTGCGCAAGCTCGACTTCCCGATCGCGCCGGCCATCCTGGCCCTGATCCTGGGACCGATGATGGAGAAGTCGCTGCGCACGACGCTGGAGATCTCCGGCGGCAGTTTCGCGATCTTCCTCGACCGGCCGGTGGCGCTCGTCCTGCTGGCCGTGCCGGTGATTGTCATCGGCTTCATCTTGCTCAAGCCACGATCGCTGGCCAAGCTTCGCGAAAGCGATGTCGAATGATCGCCCGTCACGGCGATCGAACAGCGGCAATGACTGTCGCAACATCAGTAAATGGGAGGAAAAACATGCTCATCCGTCGCCGTACCCTGCTCGCCGCCACGGCGGCCACCGCAGCCGCCGTGGCCAGCCCGGCCATCGCCCAGAGCTACCCGCGCCGGGCGGTGCAGCTCGTCGTCGCCTTCCCGGCGGGCGGCAGCACCGATGTCGGCGCCCGCATCCTGGCATCGCTGGCGGAAAAGGATTTCGGCCAGCCCATCACCGTGGTCAACAAGGGCGGCGCCGGCGGCCAGATCGGCTTCACGGAAATCGCCCGTGCCCGTCCGGACGGCTACACGCTGGGCTTCCTCAACCTGCCCGGCATGAACACCATCACCCTCGATCCGGAGCGCAAGGCCGCCTTCACGATCGACAGCTTCATCCCCATCGTGAACCAGGTGCTCGATCCCGGCTTCATCTGGGTCAAGGGCGACAGCCCCTACAAGACGCTGGCCGACCTCGTCGAGGCCGCCAAGAAGACGCCGGGCAAGATCAGCGCCTGCACCACCGGCATCCTGAGCGACGACCACCTCGCCATCCTGATGGTCCAGGAGGCCGCCAAGTGCGAGTTCCGCATCGTTCATTTCGACGGCGGCGCCCAGCAGCTCACCGGCGTGCTGGGCGGCCATGTCGACGTGGCGTTCGACAATGTCGGCAGCGTCTTCAAGCGGGTAGGGACCGGCGAGATACGCGGGCTCGCCGTCACCGACGTCGAGCGTTCCAAGTTCCTGCCCCAGGTGCCGACCACCAAGGAACTCGGCATGCCGACGGTCATCTCCTCCTCGACCCGGGGCGTCGGCGCCCCCAAGGGAACGCCGGCCGAGATCGTCAAGGTCGTCGAGACGGCCTTCCTGAAGGCGATCAACAGCGACGAGATGAAGCAAAAGATGGACGCCGTCGGCCTCGCCCTGAAGCCCATGGTCGGCGCCGAGTACGCCAAGTACTACGCCGACCTGCAGAAGCAGGCGGCCAAGTACACGGAGTGGGCGATCAAGATGCGGTGATTCTTGCTCCTCCCCAGCTCCGCTCTGTCGAATTCACACATCATGTTGTCCTCCCTGCGCGAAGCGCGGGGAGGACAGTTTGACGTGTGAGTTCGACAGACGCTTCGCGTGGGGAGAATGACTACTTCAGCTTGTTGAACGGCACGTCCTTGTCGACGCGCACGTCGCTCGGCAGGCCGAGCACGCGCTCGGCGACGATGTTGCGCAGGATCTCGTCGGTGCCGCCGGCGATGCGGAAGCCGGCGCCGGCGATCCAATCCTCACCCTGAGGAGCGGCCCGGAGGGCCGCGTCTCGAAGGGTCGGCAGCAATGAGGGTGCTGCGACACCGCTTTTTCAACGATCTCCTGTGTGGCCCATCCTTCGAGACGGCCGCTGCGCGGCCTCCTCAGGATGAGGATTCTTCTTAGCTTAACGCCTATGGGGGCACCTCCCCGCGCTTCGCGCAGGGAGGGCAACATGATGTGCAAATTCGACAGACGCTTCGCGTGGGGAGGTGCCCGCGCCTGCCCACGCGGAGTTGGGGAGGAGGCTACTTCAGCTTGTTGAACGGCACGTCCTTGTCGACGCGCACGTCGCTCGGCAGGCCGAGCACGCGCTCGGCGACGATATTGCGCAGGATCTCGTCGGTGCCGCCGGCGATGCGGAAGCCGGCGCCGGCGATCCATTGCGCCTGGAAGCCGGCGGCATGCGGCACCTCCTCGCGCATGATGCCGCCCTGCCCCATCAGCTCCATGGCGAAGGCGCCCATGTCCTGCATCTTGGGCGCCGCCACGATCTTGATGATCGACGATTCGGGGCCCGGCGTCTGGCCCTTGGAAAGCGCCGTCAACGTGCGGTAGCGCGTCAGCTTGAGGCCCTGCTGCTGGACGTACCAGTCGGCGATCTTGCCGCGCACCTGCTGGTTGCGGATCGCCGGGCCGTCATCGAGCTCGGTGTCGCGCGCCAGTTCCATCAGCTCGTCGACGTCCAGCCCGCCGGCGGGCAAGCCGACCGCGAGCCGCTCGTTCATCAGCGTGGTCAACGCGGCCTTCCAGCCCTCGCCGACCTTGCCCAGCCGCTGCGCGTCGGGCACCCGCACGTCGGTGAAGAACACCTCGTTGAAGTTGGCGCCGCCCGACATCTGCTTGATCGGCCGCACCTCGACGCCAGGGCTCTTCATCGACAGGAAGAACATGGTGAGTCCCTGGTGCTTCGGGACACTGGGGTCGGTGCGGGTGATGATGATGCCGTAGTCGCAGTAGTGCGCGCCCGAGGTCCAGACCTTCTGGCCGTTGATCACCCAGCCATCGCCGTCTCGCTCGGCGCGGGTGCGGATGCCGGCCACGTCCGACCCGGCAGCCGGCTCGGAGAACAGCTGGCACCACACTTCCTCGCCATGGAGCGCCGGCTTCACGTAACGCTGCAGGTGCTCCGGCGAGGCGTAGGCCATCATGGTGGGGATGCACATGCCGAGCCCGATATCGAAGAAGCCCAGCGGCACCAGGTAGTTCGATTCCTCCTGCTGGTAGATCACCTGCAGGATCGGCGAGCCGCCTCGGCCGCCATACTCCTTCGGCCAGGTGATGCGGGCATAGCCGGCAGCGGCCTTCCTGGCCTGCCACTCCTTGGCCTTCGCCAGCAAGTTCGGGTCATCGTTGCGCGCGCGAAAGCTCTGCTTGTCGTCGCTCTTGCGCGTGGCATTGGCGTCGAGCCAGGCGCGCACTTCCTTGCGGAAGGCGGCCTCTTCGGGCGTGTCGTTGAAATCCATGAATTCCTCCTGCTTTCTCCTCACCCTGAGGAGCGCCCGCAGGGCGCGTCTCGAAGGGTGGGCCTCAGTCTTGACGATTGCCCACCCTTCGAGACGCATCGCTCCGCGATGCTCCTCAGGGTGAGGCGAAGTAACTACGCCGCGTTCTTCTGCTCGAGCCGGCTCACCAGCTTGTCCTTCCAGGCCATCGGCCCGCCGAGCGACAGTGCCATCACGCGCGCTCGCCGGTAGTGGAACTGCGTGTCGGCCTCCCAGGTGAAGCCGATGCCGCCATGCGTCTGGATGTTCTCCTTGGAGGCGAAGTCGTAGGCCTCGGTCGCCGCGATGCGCGCCGCCGCGGCGGCCAGCGGCAAGTCGGCGCCGCCGTCGGTCAGCATCATGGCGCCGTAGTAGGCGTTCGACCGCGCCAGCTCGAGCTTGACGTAGCAGTCGGCGAGCTTGTGCTTCAGCGCCTGGTACGAGCCGATCGGCCGGCCGAAGGCCTGGCGCTGCAGCGCATAGTCGCGCGCCATCCACATCGCCGCCTCGGCGCCGCCGACCTGGGCAAAGGCGAAATAGACCGCCGCCGCGTCGTAGAGGCGCTCGAGCAGGCGCCAGCCCTCGCCCTCGCCGCCGAGCAGCTCGGCTGTTGCGCCGTCGAATTTCAGCTCGGCATGCTTGCGCGCCGGATCGATGGTCTCGACGCGCGTGCGCTCGACCGACGCCTGCGCAAGATCGACCAGTACCAGCGACACCGCGCGATCGCCGCTGCCGCCGGTGTTGGCCAGCACGATCGCGAAGGTCGCGGCCTCGCCGTCCGCCACCGGCAGCTTCCTGCCGTTGAGGCGGCCGCCACCAAAGGTGGCGCGGATGCTGCGAGGCTTGGGCGGCTGCGGCCCCTCGGCCGTCGCCAGGGTGCCGATCGCCTCGCCGGCCGCGAGCCTGGGCAGCCATTTCTTCTTCTGCGTTTCCGAGCCGGCGAGCTTCAACGCCTCGGTCGCCAGCACGACCGAGGTGTCGAACGGCACCGGCGCCGCCGCGCGGCCGATCTCCTCGGCGACGACGCAAAGCTCGAGCGGCGACAGGCCGAGCCCGCCATACTCCTCGGGGATGCCTGTGCCCGTCACGCCGAGCTCGATCAGGCCTTTCCACACGTCGTCGGCATGGGTCTCCTCGCCGTCGAGCACGCGCCGCACGACCTTGGTCGGGCACTTGTCGGTGAGGAACTTGCGAACCTGCTCCTTGAGCAGCTTCTGGTCGTCTGAGAAATCGAAGTTCATGATGGCAGCAGCCTAGCAAGCAAGCTCGCATCGGGGAACGGTCTTGGGTTCCGACAGGCGGGCTCGGCGGTGTGGTAAGGTGAGGCATGGAAACTTCACAGATCAAGGACTGGCACGCCCACGTCTATTTCGACACCGCCTCGCGCGATCCCGCGTGGGCGTTGCGCGAGAAAATCGAGAAGACTTTCGACATCCAGATGGGCCGCTTCCACGAGAAGCCCGTCGGACCGCATCCGCGCTACAGCTACCAGGTGCATTTCAGGAACGAGCAGCTCGCGCCACTGCTCTCCTGGCTGACGCTCAATCGCGGCGACCTCACGGTGTTCGTGCATCCCAACACCGGCGAGGACCTGGAAGATCACCGCGACCGCGCGATCTGGCTCGGCCAGCAGGTGCCTCTGGTCCTCGACATCTTCACCAGGAAGGATTGATCGACATGGATTCGCTACTGCCGCTCGCCAGGAAAGTCGGCGAGAAACTGAAGGCGCGCAAGGAAACGGTCGGCGTGTCGGAATCGTCGGCCGGCGGCCTCGTCTCGGCCGTGCTGCTCGCGGTGCCGGGGGCCTCGGCCTACTTCATGGGTGGCGCCGTGGTCTATACGCGCCCGGCCGGCGAGGCCTTCCTGACGGCGACCAAGGAGAAGCGCGCCGGCATCCGCTCGTCGTCCGAGCCGTGGGCAACGCTCGCCGCCGAGTTGGTGCGCGAGCGGCTGAACACGACCTGGGGCCTCGCCGAGACCGGTGCCTCCGGTCCGACCGGCAATTCCTACGGCGATCCCGCGGGCCACACTTGCGTCGCCGTCGTCGGCCCCAAAGGCAAGGTCGCCCGCACCCTGCGTACCGGCTCGAACGACCGAGTCGCCAACATGCGCGCCTTCGCCGCCGAGGCGCTCAAGCTGCTCGACGAGCAGTTGGGATAGGTCGAGAGGTCGAATGAGGATCTCTCGCTGCGCACGCTTCAGTTGTCCTTTCGATGGTCGATCCTCGATCGACAGGTTCGTACGACATGGATAGTCCCGACATCGGCGATTCTGCCCGCCGTTACGGCGTCGTGCTCTGCGGGCTGATGATGCGGCCGTTGCGATCGATCCGGTTGCCGTAAGCGTCGTAACGGAAACCGTACTCGTCACGGGTTACCTGCTGACCCACGATCGCCTGGCGTGCCTCGACATAGGGTCCCGTGCCCGGCTGGCTCGGCACCACGTAGGCGGGTGCACCGGACACGCGATGGCCGTTGGCGTCGATGCGATAGCCCTCGGAATCGACACGATGACCGTACTGGTTAGTTCGATAGGCCGCACTGCCCGGTCGGGCCGTCCCGTCGCGATAGCTGCGGGCATCGACCTCGCGGCCGACGCACTGATTGAAGACTACCGATCCGGGCGCGAGGCCATACGATGAGCACGCGTCGCGGGCATCGCTGCTCAACCTGGCTTGCGCGTGGTCGCGGTTCGCGGGGCCACTGGAACGGGCCGCCTGCTCGCCCGACACGCAGCGATCGAAAGCGGCCGTGCCGGAGACGAAACCGTAGTCGGCGCACGCCTGCCCCGACGTGGAATAGGCGGCGGTGTAAGCCGGTGCCGGCGGCCCGACCGCCTGGTTGTAGCGGTTGGCGTCGGTTTGGTAGGGCACCTGGCAGGCGGCCGCGAGCAGACCGAGGGACGCGATCGTGAAGAGGCGAGCATGCATGAGAATCTCCTTGCCCCGGGGGATTGGGGGCAAAGGTGAACGTGTCTCGTGTCGCGAAGTTACGGCGGGCCCGCCGGCAAACTAAAGCTCGCATTCGGCGCCCCGGGCCCCACATTCAATCAAGCGGCTGATAGACCCAATACCAATGGCAGGCTCTGCCCCTGCCGCGCCGCATGACCTCAAATTCGAGCCGACGGGCTGCAGCCCAACCTGTACATCTTTCGCGGCATGCTTTGCTGCGTCCGCAGGTGGCCGAGAAAGCGAACCATTCAATGCCGTATGCACAAGCAATGTCCGGCGATTTCCACGCCGACCTCAAGAGCCTGCTGCCGCGCTTGCGGCTCTACGCCCTGTCACTGACCCGCAGCCGCGACCGCGCCGACGACCTGCTCCAGCAGACCGTCGTGAAGGCGCTCGCCGGCCGGGCTTCCTTTAGCCTCGGCACCAACCTCGCGGCGTGGCTGATGCGCATCCAGCGCAACGAGTTCATCTCCGGAGTCCGCCGCGAACGCCCGACGGTGTGCCTGGACGAGGTCATCCTCGCCTCGCTGGCGCACCCGCCGGTTCAGGAGAGCGGCCTGGTCATGCGCGAGTTCCGCAAGGCGTTCGGCTGCCTCCCCGGCAATCAACGCGAGGCTTTGCTGCTCATGGTCCTCGAAGGCTGGTCCCACGAGCAGATCGCCGCCCACTGCGCGGTGTCGGTCGGCACCGTGAAGAGCCGAATCTGGCGGGCCCGCAGGAGCCTCCGCAACCTGCTCGCAGATCGTGGCAGCAGCGGCGATGCGATCGACGCCGTCAGGGCGGCAACCTCGACGCCATCCCCGCGTTTCCATCTGCCACCGCGAAATTCGGCCGAAACCTCAGGAGCACGCCATGCAGCGCGAACTAACGCCCATTGAGGCACGGGGCGGCGTCGTCAGCGGCCGCATCGTCATGGTCCTCGCCATGTCGTTCCTCGGCGCCGTCGTCGCCCTGGCGGGAGTATGGGCGGCCATGAGCATGGCGAACTAGCGAAGCCGCGACCCGGTTCGCGAATCCCCGGAACGCTGCAAACCGACATCTGGAGGCCATGATGCCTACGATCGACAAGAACCAGGCGAAGACCAATCCCAGCAAGGTCTTCGACAAACCCGACGAGGTCGTCGCCAACACCGAGCTCAAGCCCGGGGAAAAGGCGGCAATCCTCCAGGAGTGGGAACTCGAAGCCCGCCTGATGGACGTCGCCCTCGACGAGGGCATGAATCAGAAGCCCGAAGAAAAGCCGAACCAGGCCCCCGCGAAAAGCCTGCTGCCCGAGGTCAAGAAGGCACAACGGGACCTCGGCGCCAAGCCGATCCCGGACGACGGCGCCCCGACGCGCTTCACGCCCTGAGGCACATCACGTCAGGCTGTGAAACTCGGCCCGGACCGACGTACGCGGGGGGAAATTCATCGATCCGGGCCACGCCGGGGCCCGACCGGGGCGTCCGGAATTGTCACCAGGGATGTGCAGCCCTTTCATCCCGGCCGATTGTCGTTCGCCTGGCCCCAGCGCCCTGACGATATCTCCGACAGATCATCGAGATCATTGATCTCGCGAATGACGTTCCAGCCGTGGCCGCGGCGCGACGCGACGTCGGCGGCCCGCTTGAGCCAGAGGGCGGCCTCGTCCTCCAGGACCTTCTTCATCGCTTCGACCGTCGTGCCCGCGGCCAGACGGACGCAGTCCGCGGCACGCTGCAGGTAATCTTCGACTGTCATTGCCTGCGCCCTCGACAGCGGGCGCACAGGAGCCCGTCGCGGGCTCTCTCTACCGTCGACGCCCAGGATTTGCCGACAGTCACTGATACTAGAGGAGGGAAGGCACCGTGCAGTGTTCACTACAGGACACTGGCGCAACGATTGTCGGGCTACTCCGCGAACGAGAAGGCGGCGGGCCTCGCGCAGCCCGCCGTCCGTCGTTTCTCGCCGCTACTGGATGCGGATCGTGAAACCCGGCGTGTTGTCGTAGACCAACGGCGGCGGCACGTAGCCGTAGTTGTAGGGCGTGCCATAGACGATCGGCGGCGAGCGGTAGTGATAACCGTAGTAGCGGTCGTAGCGGTTGTTGTCGTTGCGCCTGTTGTCGTTGCGATTTTTGTCGTTGCGGTTGTTGTCGTTGCGCCTGTTGTCGTTGCGATTGTTGTCCTTGTGGTCGTTGTTGTTCCAGCGATTGTCGGGCTGCCACTGGCCGTTGCCCCACCAGGCGGCGCCGGCGGGAGCGGCCGCTGCGACGGAGAGAGCGAGGGCGCTTGCCACGAGGCCGGCCGCCAGTCCGAGGCGAGTTCTGCGTGTCATGATGGACCTCCTAACCTTGCGTCGGCGTCGCCGGGCCGTACTTCTCGAACACCAGGTCGGCGTTCTTCTTCTGCTCGGCCGGCATCGAATCGTAGAGCGCCTTGAAGGCCGAGTTCAGGTTCTTCAAGCCGTCGAGCCGGACCTCGGTGAATTCCTGATAGGTCTTGAGGTCGTCGACGGCGGTCGTCTGATCCGCCGGGATGGCCCGCTTGGTGGCGACCAGCTTCTCCATCTGGTTGGCATTGTCGCGCATCGTCTGGGCGACCGCGTTCCATTTCATGTCCTGGTCGGCCGTGATCTTGAGCGCCGTCTTGAGGGTGGCGATGCGCTGGTCGACGGTTTCGAGCTTGCTGCTGGTGGCCGCGGCCGCTGCCGGCGGCGTCGTCTTGGCAGACGACTGCGCCAGGGCTGGGCTGAGCGAGGCGGCAACCAAGACGGCGCCGGTCAGGGATGTGATGGCGAGCGTGCGGGCGAGCGGCGTGAACCGAAAGTGAGTCATGTGCTTCCTTCTGGGATGATGCGGTCCGCCGGCCCGATCTGCGGGATGGCCCAATCTGTCGGGGTAGCTGGCCGTCACAAGGAAGAACGAGCCGCGCGAGGCCACGTTGCGGAAATACATATCCGCCCGAACCGGCGTTCGGACATGCTCCGGACACAAGCCGGGCGATGCCGGTTGAACTGGCTGATTCTCGGCTCGCTAGTTCGAGCGCTGGTAGGCGGCCTGGAAGTTCGCGACGACGGCGGCCTGCTGGGCGCCAGCCAAGGCGTGTTGGTGAGCCCATTGCCTCATCACCGCCAGCTCCGCCAGGGCGAGCACGAGCACCAGCGTCGCGCAAATCATGTGAACCATGATCCCCATCCTCCTTCGCGTGGGCCTCCCTTCGCGCCGGAGGCGCCGCGGCGCCGTGCGCGAACTCTCTGAAACTAGGCCGACCGGTCCCTCGGGTCTGTCCGGTTCTGACCAGCTTTGCCGCATCAATCGCGCAACACCACGCTCAGCAGCGAACTGTGGACCTCGAGGTGGCCGTTGTAGGTGATGAACCCCAGCTTCCTGAACTTGTTCATGAAGTGACTGACGCGCGGGCGGGTCGTGCCGATGATCTCGGCCAGCGTCTCCTGGCTGATATGCGTGGTGATCGGCTGCGGGCCGCCTTCCTTGCCGAAATTCGCCAGCAGCAGAAGCGTGCGAGCCAGCCGCTTTTCGCTCGAGTTGAAGAGCTGGTCGACCAGGTCTTCCTCGATCCGGCTGTTGCGCGTCAGCAGATGCGTCATGAACAGCTCGGCGAACGTCGGCTCGGCCTGCAGGACGCGCAGCATCTCGGCCTTGCCGACGCGCGCGACCTGGCTGTCGCTCATCGCCTGGGCGGTCGCCAAACGCAGCGGCTGCCCGATCAGGCAGCCCTCGCCGAAGAACTCGCCAGGCCCCAGGATGCCGACCACCGCCTCCTTGCCCTGCTGGGACGTGACGACGATCTTGATCTTGCCTGTCTGGATGTAGAAAACCGCATCCGCGTCGGCCGACTGCCGGAAGACCACCTCGTCCCTGGCCAAGTCGGTCACGGTGAGGCCGCGACTCACCGTGGCGAGAAAGATCCTGGGGTCGAAGGCTGGTGCGGTGTTGTCGGCCATGACTACCTTTCGCCGTATTGCACTGGGCCCTGTTGCACTGGCCCGTGTTGTGCTGGCCCGTGTTGCGCTGGCCCGTGTTGCGCTGGCCCGTGTTGAACCGTGCCGCGTTCGTCCGGCGCCAGCCGGTCGAACGCCATCAGCAGGTTGCCCACCCGGTTGGCCGACGACAGGCATTCGGCGAGGCGCGGGAAATTGTCGATCAACCAGTTGAACGCGCCCTGTACGGCGAAGAAGGCCGCCGCCGCCTGGGTGACGTCGCCCAGCAGCATGGTTCCCGCGATGTAGTGCGGCACGCACAGGATCAGCCCGACCAGCGGCGCCAGGAGCGTGTTGCCGTGCGAGACGTAAGTCGTGCGCATGTGCTGAAAGGCCAGCAGCCGCCACTTGCCGATGACGTGGCCGAGGGCCGAGCCCGCTTCAGCCGTCGTGGCCTCGACGTCGGCGGCGGAAGGGCTCGCGCCGGTACGCTGGCGGAGATCGGCAAAGACGTACTTCAGTTGCGACTCGGCCTGGTTCTTGGATTCGATGACGCCGATCAGGTGACGGCCGACGACCATCATGGTGCCGGTGGTGAGGATCGCGTAGGCGATTGCGGCGACCACCAGGTAGCCCGGAATGGAGAGACCAATGCCCAGGACCTCGACGTCGAGCGAACCGCCGACCTGCCACAGCACGACGACGAAGGTTGCTGCCGTCAGCACCGAGGCCAGGAGGCCGACCACCAGGTCGATTGGCGCGTCGGTCGCCAGCCGTGCATCCTCGGCGATGCGATACTCGGCATTCTGATGCTCGCCGTTCCACAGGTCGATTCGGCGATAACGTTCGTCGCCCAGCCAGGCGGCGATCAGGTGGCGGCTGACCCAGGCGCGCCACGACCGCTGGAAGGTCATGCGGCCCCACACCGCGATCACGGCGAGCCCGATACTCAGGGCAGCGAACACCAGCAGCAGTTGGCTCTGGCGCCAGATCGCCGCGCCGTTGCGGAACTCCAGCGCGTTGAAGAAGTCGCGGTTCCACACATTGAGCCGGTACTGGACCACGACCTGCAGCACGGTCACCACGGCGAGGAGCGCGATCAGGCTCCAGGCGAGTCGTGCCGTCGGGCCGTGCCAGAAGCCGCGCGCGCTCCTCCAGAAGCGGCCAAGCGGCCGAATCCGCCCGAGCGCCAGCGGGCCGGCGTCAGGCATGGCCCGGGCTCTGCGGCATGCTCTCGCGACGGGGTCGGACGCCCAGCAGGCGATCGAACTCGCGCTTGGAGAGGCCGTAGCACTCGCACGCGCGCTGCTGCAGGCCGCGGCGGTCGAGGATGGTGACGAGGCCGCGGCGATAGCGGATCAGGCCGGCGCGCTGCAGCCCCCCCGCCGCCAGCGAGACGCCGGTGCGCTGCACGCCCAGCATCATGGCGAGGAATTCCTGGGTCAGCAGGAACTCGTCGGACGGCATGCGGTCGTGCGTCATCAGCATCCAGCGGCAGCAGCGCTGCTGCAAGGTGTGGAAGTGGTTGCACGCCGCCGACTGCGCGACCTGGTTGAACAGCGCATGGGCGTAGCGCAGCATCACCGTGCGCAGCGAGGCGCTGGCGGCCAGCGCAGCGCTGAAGCGTGCCGCATCCATGCGCAGGCCGGCGCCGGGAACCTGGACATAGACGCTGGTCGAGGCGCGGTTGTCGCCGAGAAGCAGCGGCAGGCCGACTACACCCTCGTTGCCGATCGTGCCGACTTCGGCGGCATCGCCGTTGGCCATGGTGTTGACCAACGAGCCCACGCCGGTCTCGATGAAATAGACGAAGCCCAGCCGCTGGCGCGCCCGGTAGAGCGATTGCCGGTAGCCGAGCGGAACAGGGCGAAGATGCGGCTCGAGCCGCCGGTAATCCTCGGGCGACAGCAGACCGAGCAATCGGTTGCCGTGGGCGCCCGCAGTCCTGCGTCTCGCCGCCACCGCGTTGTTCCTTTTCATCGGGCGCGATCGGCGCCGGCATGTTCCGGCCGATCCGATCAGGCTGCCTTCGGTGAATGAATTCCGAAGGACAATTCACACGCACCGAACCCTCGACGTGTGCGCTCATCCGGGGCTCCTGTCGAGACGATTCATCGCTGGCCGGGCGAAATCGGGCCGCTGTGTTCAATACCGTACATAGGCGGCAGAGCGTCTGTGTTTGCATACCGCATATGTACTGTCCGGCAGCAGACATTGGCACTGGACACCCCACGGAAAGGGACGCCTAAGTAGCGCTCCCTCGCACACAGGATGATCGAGCCCACGGCTCCCACGTGTCAGAGGTCCAGAACGAAGGCTGGGAAAGTGAGGGCATGATGCCCCGAGAGAACGACCTGCAAGATGCGCGCACCTACAGGCTGATCGGCGGCGAGAGTCCGATGTGGCGCACGGCCGACAGCTACGAGCGCGAGCTGGCGGCGCTCAGAGCGACGGAAAGCGAGCTGCGAACGGCGCTTGCCCACGACGCGGAGCTGCTGCGCCAGAAGGACGAGCTGCTGCGCCGCCAGGAGCTGCTGACTGCGGAGGGCGATCACCGGCTGTTGAACAACCTGCAGATGATCGTCGCCCTGCTGTCGCTGCAAAGCCAGCGCGAAGCCAATGGCGAGGTCGCCTCCCGGCTGGCCGTGGCGGCGGCGCGCGTGCAGGCGATCGCCGGTCTGCACCGCCATCTCCATTCCCTGGACGGTACGCCGACCGTCGAGTTCAAGCCGTACCTCGAGCAGCTTTGTCGCGACCATGCGACGATGTCGATGTCGGAAGAGTGCCCCGATCAGACGATCGTCGTCGACGCCATCGAGCTTCGACTGCCGACGACCATCGGCCTCCCGCTCGGCCTGATCGCAAACGAGCTGGTCACCAACGCCATCAAGCATGGCCGCGGGCGGATCACCGTGACACTCGCGCCGGCGGCAAAGGGCCATCTACTGTCGGTGTACAACGACGGCTCGACAGTGCCCGCGGGTTTCGACCCCATCGCCCGCAAGGGCCTGGGAATGACCTTGGTCTCTTCGCTTGCCGCGCAGATCGGCGGCGAGTTGCGGATCGATCGCGGCAACGACAACGATGGCACGAGAGTCACCGTGCTGCTCGCCTGAACTCTCCTCACCCCTGGGCAGACGTACCCTGCTCAGGGCGCTCCCCTCGGAGCCGCCGCCCTGCCCCATCAGCAGGCCGGCGACACCGGGGGCGAGCAATTATTCGAGACGCCCGCGCCAGCCGACTGTCGGAGAGGAACCCCGTCGCCCGATGGTCACGCCAGAGAGGTCGACGGACCGCTTCACGTCGTCACTCACCCTCGCCCTTCAGCAGCGCGGCGACACCGAGGCACAGCCAGCCCAGGATGAAGGCGGCGCCGCCGATCGGCGCCACCGCGCCGAGCCATCGCGGCCCGCCGAAGGCGAGCGCATAGAGGGCGCCGGGAAAGAGCACGCTACCCGCCAGGAACAGGCACTGCGCGACGAGGGCCCAGGGGAGGCTCACCGCCGCGCTGCGCGCCAGGGCAACCACGGCAACGATCGCCAGGGCATGGATCATCTCGTACTGGCTGCCGGTCTGCAGCCAGTCGCGTGCCTTGCGGCCGGCCTCGGTCGAGAGATCGAGGCCGTGTGCGGCAAAGGCGCCGATGGCGATCGAGATCGCGCCGCTCAGCGCCGCGATGACGATCCAGCCTTTTGCGTCCGCGCCCACGCCGCTACTGCGTCCGCGGCGGCGGCCGTCCGCCGGCGGTCATGCCGCCGTCGATCACCAACTCCTGGCCGGTCATGTAGTTGGCGGCGTCGGTGCACAAGAACAACACACCGTTGGCAATGTCCTGCGCCTCGCCGACACGCGTCAGCGGCACGACCGCCGCGGCGCGCTCGCGCGGATCGATCGGCGCGTTGCGCCGGTTGCCCTCGGCGCCAGTCGGGATCTTGCCCCAGATCGGCGTGGCGATGATGCCGGGATGCACCGAGTTGCAGCGGATCCCGTCGGCGGCATGCTCCAGCGCCACCGATTTGGCCAGCAGCCGCACGCCGCCCTTGGTCGCCGAGTAGGCAGCGAGGCCGGGCGCGCCGCGCAGGCCGGCAATCGACGACATCAGGACGATCGAGCCGCCGCCCGCCCGGCGCAGCGCCGGGATGGCGTGCTTGATCGACAGGAACACGCCGTCGAGGTTGATCGCCTGCTGACGCTGCCAGTCGGCGAGCGTCATGCTCTCGATCGGCGCCATGATGCCGATGCCGGCATTGGCGACCACGATGTCGAGCCGGCCGAAGCGCTTCTCGGCCTCGGCGACGACGCCCGGCCACGCCGCCTCGTCGCGGACGTCGTGATGCAGGTAGTGCGCCTTGCCGCCCGCCTTGGCGATGCGGTCGATCACGCCCTCGCCCAGCGCGTCGTCGACGTCGGTCACCAGGACCGACGCCCCCTCGCGCGCCAGCGTCTCCGAGCACGCCTCGCCGATGCCCGAGGCGCCACCGGTGACGATGGCGACCTTTCCCGCAACCTGGCCCATCAGCGGCCCTTGAAGTTGCCGACTCGCTTCTCGGCGTAGGACTTGATGCCCTCCTTGAAGTCCTCGGTCTTGCGCGTCCAATCCTGCTCGGTGAGCTCGCGCTCGGTCGCCGCCTCGGCGGCGTCGGCGAAGCCGCGGCGCATGGTCTCGCGCGTCGACTGCACGGCGAGCGGCCCGCCCTCGGCGATCTCGGTGGCGAGCGCGATCGCCGCCTTGCGCACATCCGCGAGCGGCACCAGCACGTCGGCCAGCCCCCAGGCATAGGCCTCGTCGCCGCCGATGCGGCGGCCGGTATAGAACATCAGGTTGGCGCGCTGCTGGCCGATCAGGCGCGGCAGGGTGAAGGTGAGCGAGAAGCCCGGATGAAATCCGAGCCGCGTGAAATTGGCGGAAAAGCGCGCCTCCGAGCAGGCGACGCGGAAGTCCGGCATGACCGCGAGGCCGAGGCCGCCGCCGATCGCCGGGCCCTGGATCGCCCCGACGCTGGGCTTCCTGGAGCGGAACAGGCGGGTCGCTTCCTTGTAGAGATGCTTGCCGGACTCGGCCGCGCCGGTCTGCGGCCGGTTCTGGAAGTCGGCGCCGGCGCAGAACGACTTGCCCTGGGCGCACAGCACGTACGACCGGATATTGATGTCGCGGTCGAACGCCTCGAACGCATCGGCGATCTGGTTGATCAGCGAATTGTCGAAGAAATTGTGCGGCGGGCGCTGAATCTCGACGATCCCGACATGGCCCTCGGTACTGATGCCGATATCCTTGAAGGTGCCGCTCATTGTCTTCTCCCTCGGGCTATAAGTGAGCGGCGATATTGCCCCGCCGTCGGGGCGGCCGTCGAGTTGGGAGGAACGAAAATGTCGCAAAGCGAACGCCATGCCCTGGTCATCGGGGGCGGCACCATGGGCGTGGGAATCATCGCCATGTTCTTGGGCCACGGATGGAAGGTCGACGTCGTGTCGCGCTCCGCCTCGACGCGCGACGGCCTGCCCGCCGCCTGCGCCCGCGCGCTGGACGCCATGGGCAAGCCCACGGATACGTCGCGCCTCGCGACCTATGCCACGTTGCCGGAGGCAGCCTGGTCGGCCGTCGAGATCGCCGTCGAGACGGTCACCGAGGACCTGGCCTTGAAGCGCCAGCTGTTCGCCGAGATGGAGAAGCTCGCCGCCCCCGGCGCGGCGCTGACCTCCAACTCGTCGAGCTTCCCGATCAGCGAGATCGCCCGGGGGCTGGCGACGCAGCATCGCATGATGGGCCTGCACTTCTTCATGCCGGCCCATCTCATCCCGCTGGTCGAGGTCGTCCGCTCGGTCCACACCGACGTGGCCAAGGCCGAGCAGGTCGGCGAGACCATGGCGGTGCTCGGCAAGCGCCCGGTCCAGGTGAGGAAGGACGTGATCGGTTTCCTCGGCAATCGCATCCAGGGCGCCTTGATGCGCGAGGCGCTGTGGCTGATCGAGCAGGGTGTCGCCTCGCCCGAGGATATCGACGCCACCGTGCGGCTGTCCTTCGGCTTCCGCTATGCCGCCGCCGGCCCGATCGTGCAGAAGGAGCATTCGGGCTGGGACACGACCTGCGCCGTCGCCAAGATCATCTGGCCCGACCTCAGCAACGCCGACGGCCCGCCGCCGATCCTGCAGCGCAACGTCGACGAAGGCCGCATCGGCTTCAAGACCAAACGCGGCTTCTTCGACTGGGACGACGAGTCGATCGCAAAAGAGCGCGCCCGTTACGAGCGCGCCCTTCGCAAGTGCCTGGAAATCTTCCGCGAGGAAGGAATTCTCTAGGCGGCTGCGCTAGGCAGCACGCCCGCGACCACTCCGGCCGCCGCCGCCACCGCCGAAGCGACGACCGCCATTGCCACGCGGCGGGCCGCCGAACGGGCGGTCGCCTTGCGGACGGGGCGTGTAAGGGCGCTTGGCATAGGCGCGGGCGCCAATGCCTGCGCTCTCCGGCCGATCCCCCTGCGGACGGTCACCCTGCGGCCGATCCCCCTGCGGACGATCACCGTGCGAATGCCCGCCATGGGGACGATGGCCGTGCGACCGCTCACCGAAGGAACGCTCGCCATGGGGACGATGGCCGTGCCGCTCGCCCTGTGGGCGATCAGCAGCAGGCGCGTTGCCCTGTGGCTGATCGCGATAGTCGCCGCTCGGCCACTGGTGCTCGCCTTGCGCACTCGGACGGTCGCCGCGCGTGCGGTCACCGAACGGTCGATGGCGGCCGTTACCGCCACCGGGCCGGCCAGGACCGCGCGGACCGCCGCGATGCTCGCGCTCATTGTCGTCGCGCTCGTCACGCTCGGCCTTGGGACGCATCGGCGGGGCCGCCGGCATGTCCTCGTTGGCCGGCGTCGCCACGATGGCGATGCGCTGGTTGGTCAGGCGCTCGATGCTCTTGAGCTGGCCGCGCTCGGTGCCGTCGCAGAACGACAGCGCGACGCCCGAGGCGCCGGCACGCGCGGTGCGGCCGATGCGATGGACGTAGCTCTCGGCGTCGGCCGGAAGCTCGTAGTTGATGACGTGCGTCACGCCGCTGACGTCGATGCCGCGCGAGGCGAGATCGGTGGCGACCAGCACGCGGGCCCGGCCGCGGCTGAAATTGTCGAGCGCCTTCTGGCGGGCGTTCTGCGACTTGTTGCCGTGGATCGCCTCGGAGCGCACGCCGCGGTCCTCGAGCGCCTCGGCGACGCGGTTGGCGCCGCGCTTGGTGCGCGTGAACACGATGACCCGCTCGAGCGTCTCGTCGGACAGCAGATGGCTCAGCAGCTGGCGCTTGCTGGCGGCGTTCACGAAATAGACGCGCTGGTCGACCTTCTCGACGGTGCGACCCTGCGGGGCGATCTCGACCCGCTCGGGGTTCTTCAGGATCTCCGACGCCAGCCTGGCGACGTCGCTCGGCATGGTGGCGGAGAACAGCAGCGTCTGGCGCTGCTTGGAGACCGACCCGACGATGCGGCGCACGTCCTTGATGAAGCCCATGTCGAACATGCGGTCGGCCTCGTCGAGCACGAGGAAGGTCACATGCGCCAGCTTCACGTTGCCACGCTCGACCAGGTCGAGCAGGCGGCCCGGCGTGGCGACCAGGACGTCGACGCCGCGCGCCAGGGTCTCGATCTGGCGGCCATAGCCCAGGCCGCCGACGACGGTGCAGAGGCGCAGGCCGAGGCCACGGCCGTAGGTGTCGAAGCTGCGGGCAATCTGCACGGCAAGCTCGCGGGTCGGGGCCAGCACCAGGGCCCGCGGGCTCTTGGGCTGCGGACGCTCGCGGAAGCCGGAGAGGTGCTGCAGCACGGGCAGCGCGAAGGCCGCGGTCTTGCCGGTGCCGGTCTGGGCGATGCCGAGAACGTCGCGACCCTGCAGCAGCGCCGGGATGGTGCGCTCCTGGATCGGCGTCGGCACCGTGTACTTGGCAGCATCGAGGGCACGCAACAGCGGCTCGGCGAGGCCGAGATCCGCAAATGAAACATTACTCACTGAATACAGTCCTTTTGGCCGCCGGACGCGCCCGTCGGGCACGCCTGTTGAGGGCGGCTTTTGGCCCGTTCCCGCGCGCGGCTGGGACGGCCCTATTTTTGGGGATTGTCTCGGGATGAAGCGCCGTCACAAGGAATGGGGCGCGTCGCGCGATCGCGAGAAACCTTTGTCAGCCCGCAAACCGGCGGGCTGGTGCGTATATGATGGTGCGGCGCAGCAGAGTCAAGCGACGAAACCGTGGCGGGTTTCCGTCGATCGAACCCCTGCAGGAGCACCTGAACGCCCTCATCCTGAGAGGATGTGACTTTGTTGAACTCTGTCGTCCCTCTCCTGTCATCCTGAGCGCAGCGAAGGATCTCATCGCCAGATGTTCCAAAGTACACTCGGACTAAACGGCGATGAGGTCCTTCGCTGCGCTCAGGACGACAGAAAGTTCGCGGTAGCGACCTCATCAATCGCCCAAAAGCGACTATCGAAAAAGTCACAGGCTCTCAGGATGAGGTCTGTTTGCTTGGCCAATTGGCAAGCCAACAGGCACGCGCACTCAGGTCGAGATCGCCCGCTTGTTGCGCAGCAGCTTGCCCGGCAGGTTGCCGGTCGGCTCGTTGTCGCGCAGCAGGACCTCGCCGTTGACGATGGTGGCGTGCATGCCGTCGCACTTCTGGCGCAGGCGCTTGGCGCCGGCCGGCAGGTCGTTGACGACCTCGGGCATGCGCGCGCCGACGGTGTCGGGGTCGAACACCACGATGTCGGCCGCCATGCCCTCGCGCAGCAGGCCGCGGTCGTGGAAGCCGAACTGGGTGGCGGTGTCGCAGGTGATCATCTTCACCGCCTCCTCGAGCGTGAAGGCCTGCTTCTCGCGCACCCAATGGCTCAGCAGGTGAGTCTGCAGGGAGCTGTCCATGATCTGCGAGACGTGTGCGCCCGAGTCGGAGAAAGTGACGACCGAGCGCGGATGCTTCATCAGCTCCAGCGCCTCGGTCTGATCCTCGTTGGCGATCGGCTGGATCATGAAGAACTTCATGTCGCGCTCGAGCGCCATGTCGATCATCAGCTCGACCGGATGGGTGTTCTTCTGACGGGCCAGATCGGCCATCGACTTGCGAGTGCCCTTCATGTCGGTCATCGGGAAGATCCAGTCCCATTCGGGCGGACGGGCCTCGGCGCCGCGGACCTGCGGACCCTCGTAGGGCTTGGACGCGATCTCGACCAGCTTGCGGCGCTTGTCGGCGTCGAGCAGCCACCTCTTCTGGTCGGCCAGGGGAAGCTTGCGCATGTCGCGCCACATCTCCCACTTGTCGAACGGCAGCTGGGTCTCGAACGAGAGCAGCACGTTCAGTGCCCGGCTGTGCACCTGGGCGAACATGCGGCCGCCCTCGCGGCAGGTGCGCTCGATGATGTCGAAGGTGGTCCGCCAGCTTCCCGGGTTGGTGCGGCGGCTGAACAGGCCGAAGGTGAACGGCCGCCCGCTCTCGATCGCGAGCCGGCTCATGTCCTCGTAGTACTTCCGCGCCTTGTGACCGTCGGCACCGCGCGGCTCGCCGGCGATCTCCACCATGCCGCCGCCCATCGCCTTGACGAGAGTCTCGAACTCCTGCCAGGTCGCCAGCCGGCTCGCCACCGGCCTGTCGTCGGAGGTCTCGTGACTGGCGCTCCGCGTCGTCGAGAAGCCATGCGCGCCCGCCGCGATCGACTCCCGGGTGTGATGCACCATCGCCTTGAGATCGTCCTCGGTCGCCTGGTCGGTGAAGGCGCGCTCGCCCATCACGTAGGTGCGGAGCGCACAGTGGCCCATGTAGCCCGCGTAGTTGATTCCCTTCGGCAGCGACTCGAGGACGTCGAGGAACTCGGGGAAGGTTTCCCAGCGCCACTTGATGCCGGCCTTCATGGCGGCGCGGCTGATGTCCTCGGCACGCTCGAGGTTGCGGATCACGAGGTCCGCCTCGGCCTCGCGGCACGGCGCCAGGGTGAAGCCGCAATTGCCCATGACCACGCTGGTCACGCCCTGGAAGCACGAGCTGGTACCGATCGGATCCCAGAAGATCTGCGCATCCATGTGGGTGTGGCCGTCGACGAAGCCCGGAGCCACCACGCGGCCCTCGGCGTCCATCGTTTCCTTCGACGCCGCTCCATCGATGCGGCCGATCTCGACGATCCTGCCATCCTTGACGCCGACGTCGCCGCGATAGCGCGGCAACCCGGAACCGTCGACGATCATGCCGTTCCTGACGACGAGGTCGAATGCCATGTCAGCCCTCCATGCGCACGGCGAGGGTACGCCCGGCAGAACGCTCTCTCAATGGCTGGCCAGTGCATGGCAGGCCCCCTAGGATCGCCCACCGAAAGGCGAGGAAACATGGAATTCGGCGTACTTTTCACATCGCATTCCAGGCCCGAGGCGATGCGGAGCCTGAGGCTGTTCACTGAGCGCGTGATCCCGGCCTTCCGCCTGCCATCCCAGGGCATTCGCATATGGCAAAAAAATCCGTCATCCCGACCGGAGCCGAGCATAGCGAGGCGTAGTGGAGGGACCTTTCTTCTTGCAGCATCAGCTCTTCTTGCAGCATCAGCAAGAAAGGTCCCTCGACTGCGCCGCCCTTCGGGCGGCTCCGCTCGGGATGACGGTGTTTTTTTCCATATGCGAATGCCCTGCCCGCCGGCCGGGCGCATGGCCGCGGCGGCATGACCGCCGCGGAGGCGGCCCCCTCTCGCAACAACACCTCGCTCGGCGCGCTCTACACCGTCCTGGCCATGCTGGGCTTCGCCATCATGGACGCCATGAGCAAGTGGGTCGTGGCCGACTACGCCATCACCCAGATGATGTGGATTCGCTACGGCGTGTTCTGCGTCTTCGCCTGGCTGCTGGTGCGCCGCAAGGGATTGCGGGCGACGGCGCGCACGCGGCGGCCGTGGCTGCAGGGCGGCCGCTCCATCCTCATCCTGGTCGAGAGTGCCGTCTTCGTGCTCGCCCTGGCCTACCTGCCGCTGGCCGACACCCACGCGCTCGCCTCGACCTCGCCGCTGATCGTGATCGTGTTCGGCGTCGTGTTCCTCGGCGAACGCGCCGGGCCGGCGCGCTGGCTCGCCGTGGCCGTGGGCTTCCTCGGCACGCTGCTGATCGTGCGGCCCGGCCTGCGCGAGTTCGACTGGCCGATGCTGCTGCCGGTGATCGGCGCCGTGATGTGGGCCGCCTACCAGGTGCTGGTGCGTCTCTGCACCCGCACGGACTCGGCCGACACGACCTTCGTCTGGACGGCCTTCGCCGGGCTTGCCGCCACGACTCTCGTCGGCCCGTGGCAGTGGCAGTGGCCGGACACGATCGGTTGGACGCTGCTGATCGCCATCGCGCTCCTGAATGCCCTGGCGAGCTACAGCCTGATCCGGGCGTTTGCCGTCGCCGAGGCCGGCGCGGTGCAGCCCTACAGCTACACCGCGCTCGTCTGGGTGACGATCCTGGGCCTCGTCGTGTTCGGCGACTTTCCCGACCAGTGGACGATCCTCGGCACGGGCATCATCGTCGCCAGCTCGCTCTATGCGTGGCAGCACGATCGACGGAGCGACGCGTTCCGGGCTTGAGGCCGGCGCATTGGAGAGTCGCTCGGCACGCCCGCGCGGACCAACTGGAAAGATCGAGTTCCCCGCCCCGATAGGGGCCGATCTTGCGTCCGTTGCGTCCGTTGCGTCAGTACCCTTTCGAATCAACGACTTGCGACTGACGCAAGAGAGCCTGTCGAACGCGTCGTTGCGACAGCCCGACGTACAGCGTCAGCCTCGCTCCCCGGAATCACGAATATCCAGATCGCCCGCTTGCCATGGGCGCCGACGCGGCCAAAATCGACCCCGATGCCGCACCGGCGGAGAAACGCCGCTCCTCGACGCAGCCGGCTGGCGAGGACGCGCGCGTTGCCTGGCCAGTTCCCGTTCCGGACGGCGGCTTCGCCGACAACCTGCGCCACCTCGCCGAGGAGCTGGGTCGCCGACCCGACCCATCGCTCTCGCCGGCACACGAACTCGCGCACACCGAGCACGAACGTGTCGGATTCGATTGCGTCGCGCGCCGCACCCTCCTGGTTGGTCGCGTACAGCGCCTTGAACGCGCCAGGAAAGAGCAGCGCCGGCTCGCAGGCTTCGACCCATCGCGCAAGGTCGGCCATGCGCGGCGCCCTGGTCACCGTGGTCTGCGGCAGCCGGCCCAGGCCCACGGCCACGGCATCGAGCAAGGCACCGAGCAGGCGCGGCCGCTCCGCCTCGAAGCCGTCCCACAGCTCGGCCTCGGTTCGACGCTTGTGCGGCACGATGCCGTTCAGGGTCACGAACAGGGCGCGGTCGGCGAGGTCGGGGCGCGTCACGATGTCGGCGATGCCGTTCAGCATCACCGGCCGCGCCACTCCCGCGAATGCTGCCGCCGGGTCTCCGTCGCGACGCCCGGCGAACCCGCCGCCGCTCACCATCCGGCACAGCGCGTCGGAGAACCAGCCCGGCACCGACGACAGGTTGTCGAACGCGAGAGCGTAGGCATCGCGCGCGGCGGCGATCAGCGCCGGCTCACTGGCGGGCAGCGCGCGCAGCCGTGCAGCGCTCGGGTCGATCAGCGCCTGCATCATCGCCATGAAGGTCGACTTGCCGGCGCCCACCTCGCCGCCCAGCACCAGCACCGGGAAAGGCCCGCGGTCGCCGAGCGCGGCAAGCAGCCAGGCGACGGCCATTGCCAGGTCGTCCTCGGCCGCGAGATTGAGGAACGAGCCCAGGGTGGCGATGCTGCCGCCGCGCTCCGGAACCGGCAGCGCTCGCGCGCTCGCCGGCCGGCGAAAGCGCAGAGGCGGCCGCTCGACGACGCGCCAGCCATCCGCATCGACCTCGACGGCCCGCCACGCCGTGTCGCCTAGATCGAGGTAGATCCTGCCGTCCATCCCGCCGATCCGGACCGCGACCCGGTGGACCGGGGCGTTGGACAGGGCCCTCGTCTCGAGCAGGTCGAGCGTATCGTGCAGGGCGTTCGACGAGGGCAGGCCCGCCCCCGCGGCGAGGGCCTGCTGCGTCAGCCAGCGCCGGAATTCACGGTCCCGCACCGCCCGGGTCTCGCGATGACCGTCGATCTCGAGATCGGCGTAGGCGAGACCGTCGGGCGTCCGGAACACCGGGAGGGTATCGGCCAGTGCCAAAAGCCGATCCGCCCGTCGCAGGGCAGAGGCGCCGGCGGCGCCGGATCGGCCCTCGCCCGCCGCCCTGACGCCGCAGTCATGCCGGCTTCCGAGCGCCTCCTGGATCGGGTCGTGCGGCTCGTCGACGCGGTCGCTCGACCGCTCGTCCGGTGCCACCTCGTCGGCCGCTTCGGCATCGGCCACAGCAACGGGCTCGCGCATGATCCATCCTCCTTGATGCCGCGCAATCGCCGGTGACGAGCCGTCGCCAGCTCCTGCCACGCTAGGCGAGATTTGCGCGACGTCAATACCGGTGCGGCGGAGTTGCCGCAGGAACCACCCCAATCCGGTCGGGTGCGGCTACATTGGCCGCCCGCAGAACCGTCTTGCGACCCATCTGCAACTACGTCCTCGACCTTGGACGTGCGCCGAGCAGCGGAGGCGGTCTATCGAACTATATGGAACAAGGGGCCTGTCCCAAGGCGTCCGGGGCGGCAATCGCTGCCAGCGCGTGGCCGTCAGCGTAGGCGTTCGTCCGAGCTGCCTTCGCTTTTGCCGCCCAATACCCCTATCGAGGGTGCTGATGGCGGAATATCGCGACTTTAAAATGCGAGATAATTCTTGACTATCGAACCACCCTGATGGATTATCGCGCATCTGAAACACTCGGAAATCTCATGGGCCTCCACCTCGTTGGAGAGTCGCTGGACGCCAAGCGAGCGCATCTGCGTGCGCAGGCCGGCGAGCTCGTGCACCTCGTGCGCGGCGTCTATGTCGATAGCGATCTGGATGTCGAGACTACGCTCCTGGGTCATGCTGTCCGTATCGCGCGCTACCTCTACCCGAAGGCCTACCTGTCTTCGGCAAGCGCGGTCCTGCTCGGGCCGACGCCCGACGGAAGGTTGTTCATCAGCGGGCGTCGAAACCAGCGCACCCGCCTGCGCACGCTCGAGATCATCCAGAACGAGGCGCCCGCCCATCCATCGACGTCGAGCGCCATCGTCGGAGACGACCTGGGCGAACTGCGGGTCGGGGTCTCGTCACCGCGGCAACGCTTCCTCGAAGCCTTTCGGGTCCGGAGCGAACACGCAGCCGCAATCACCGAACCGATGCGGGCGCAGATGGCGAAGCGTCTGATCGAAGAGCACAAATCGCCCCAGGCGGCCGCGGATGCTGTATGGGCGCTGGCGCGAGAGAATGGCTGGTACAAGGAGGGAGAGCGGGCCGAACGCCATCTCCTTGCCCAGTCCAGAAGCCACAAAATTCCCCTCAACAAGGCCGCCTTGGATTTTCTCGTCGCCTGGCACGGCACGCAACTCGGACGCCTGACCCATGATGGGTTCGAATGGCGATGGAGGCCCGTCCAGCGAGGTCTCCCTCCAGTCATTCGCCAGACTGTGCCGGGCAAACTGCCGGCCTTCATCGAGTCGCTGCTGCCCGAAGGTTGGCTGGCCGAAGTCCTGAATCAGCGCGACGAGCGCGACGCGTTGCGCAACGGCAAACGCTACATGTCCAACATCGCCATCGTCAGAAGCCGATCGGAACTATCGGCACTCCCGGCCGACGTGCTGCAGGCGGAGCTCGGCTCGTTTTCGGAGGACGGCCGATTCACCGGCCGTTATGCCGGCCCGGGGCGAGGAGAGCTGGAACAGACTTTCGAGCAGAATCTCGCACGATTGTTCGAGCGCAAAGAGACACCCCGCCTGTCAGGCGTCCAGATCAAGGCACCCATGTGCCTGACAGTCGATGGGCTGCTCGTGCCAGCGGTGGAGCAACCGTTCACCCACATCCTGAAACCTGCCGGCACGGCAGGATTCGAGACCCTGCCTGTTGTCGAGTGGCTCTGCCTGGAGCTCAGCCGCGCGGCCGGTTTCGAGGTCCCTTCCACTGCCCTGATCGAAATGCCCGGCGATGTGCCGCCCGCACTTGTCGTCGAACGCTTCGATATTCGCCGCAGCCCGGACGACCCTCGCATGCTGGCCATGGAGGACTTCTGCTCCGTCCTCGATTTGCCTGCATCTGCCAAGTACGACGGCACGATCGAGCGCATGGCTCGGGGCTTGCGCCCGCTTTCGACGAATCCGGAGGCAGATCTGGAGGTCCTGTTCAAGCGCGCACTGTTCGCCTGGCTTATTGCCGACGGTGACATGCATCTGAAGAACCTGGCGCTTCTGAAGACCGCCGAACCGGGCGCTCGTCAGTTCTCGACGGTACGGTTTGCACCGCTCTATGACGCGGTGACGACGCGAGTGTTTCCCAGTCTCGCTGGCGACCGCATGGCGCTGAAGCTCAATGGCAAGGACGATCGCCTGACCCGAAAGGACTTCATCGCACTCGCCCGCACGATCGATCTCCCAGTCACCCGAGCCGAGGCGTTGATATCGGAGACGACCATGCGCCTCGGCGAAGCGGCTCCCAACCTCGCATTGCCGAGTTTCTCTCGGCAGAAGGCAGCCAGGGCGGCAGAGGGCTCCATTCGCGGTATTCTCATGGGGCGTATCGAGCCACTGAGGTGACTTGCTCCGGCGCGTCGGGTTGCACAAGCCGCTCAGCGCGGCCAGGCCCGCAGCGCCGTCAGCCCGCCGTCGATCGGCAGCATGAGGCCGGTCACCCAGCGCGATTCGTCCGAGGCGAGGTAGACGGCGCCATGGGCGATGTCCCAGGCAGTACCCTCGACCTGCATCGGCACCATCTTCCTGCGCCTCTCGCGCGCCTCGGTGCCTAGGTGCGCGACCATCGGCGTGTGCACCGAGCCGACGACGATGCAGTTGGCGCGGATGTTCTGCGTCGCATAGTCGGCCGCCACCGACATCGTGAAGCCGTGCAGGCCCGCCTTCGCCGTCGAGTAGGCGACCGCGCCGGCGCTGCCTATCAGGCCGAGCGCGCCCGCGATCGACGACACCATGATGATCGAGCCGCCGCCGCCCTGCTTCATCCTCGGCAGGCAATACTTGGTGCACAGCATCGTCGTGGTGAGATTGGCCTCGATCACCTTGTGCCAGTCCTCGAGGCTCACCGTCTCGGGCGTCCCCGGCGCGCCGATGCCGACGTTGTTGTGCAGGATGTCGAGACGGCCGTACTGCTTCACCGCGAAATCGGCCATCGCCTCGGCGGCGTCGGGCCTGGCGACGTCGGCGGCGAACACCGCGGCCTCGCCACCCTCGTCCCTGATCTGACTGGCGAGCTTCTCAGCCCGTTCGGCGCTGCGATTGACCAGGACGACCTTGGCGCCTTCACGCGCGAAGAGAATGGCCGTGGCCATGCCGTTGCCGACGCCCTCGCCGCGCGGCGCGGCGCCCGTCACCACTGCCACCTTGCCCTTCAAGCGGTCCACCATGGTCTCTCTCCCGATCGAATGCTATCTCCGCGGACCACCTTAGCGGGGAGCCTCGCACCATGACCAGCAACTCCACGACCTACGAGGGAGGCTGCACCTGCCGGCAGGTGCGCTATCGCATGACGGCAAAGCCGCTGTTCGTGCATTGCTGCCACTGCCGCTGGTGCCAGCGCGAGACCGGCACCGCGTTCGCGCTCAACGCCATGATCGAGGCCGATCGCGTCGAGCTGCTGGCCGGCGAGCCGGAGCCCGTGATGACGCCGTCGGCAAGCGGCCGCGGCCAGAAGATCTGGCGCTGCCCGGCCTGCCGCATCGCGGTGTGGAGCAACTATGGCGGTGCCGGAGACGCCGTGCGCTTCGTCCGCGTCGGCTCGCTCGACGAGCCCGACCGTCTGTCGCCCGACATTCACATCTTCACCTCGTCCAAGCAGCCCTGGGTCGTGCTGCCCGAAGGCGCGCCGGCCGTCGCCGAGTACTACGACACAAAGAAAACCTGGCCGGCCGAGAGCCTGGCGCGCCGCGAGGCGCTGCGCGCAAAGCGGGCCTAGAAGCTGCTGAGGTCGGCGATGGCGGCGGCGATCATCCGCGTGCCCATAGCCATCAGCAGGATATCGTTGGCCACGCGCACGTACTGATAGCCCGCCGGAAGCGGCGAAAGCTGGCCCAGCAGGGCCGGCGGCAAGGGATAGTAGACGATGCCGCCTGGCAGCGGCTGACCGATCGCCCACATCTTCTTCGCCTGACCGGGCGGCAGGCAGCCATTGCCCTTCTTGGCCAGGCCGGGCGGACAGTTCCCGGCAGCGTACTCGGTACGATAGTACGAGTAGACCGCGTTGCGATCCCGGTCGATGACAACGACACTGCCTTGTTGCGGTCCGCCAGGAGACGCGCCCGGTCCGCCTCGACCTTGGCCGGGTGGCCCCTTGTCGGCCTGTCCGGGCGGCCCCCCGCGATCGGTCGGCCCGCCTCCCCGACCATGGCCGGGCCTGTCGTCCTTGTCTTTTTGCGCAAGGGCTGACGCCGCGAAAAGGGACAGGACGAGAAGTGATGCGAGAGCGACAGACTTCTTGATCATGGGGATCGGCCTCCGTATCGCATTGGGCGTCCCGATTGTGACGTCTCGAGGATGAACGGCTAAAGCTTGCTGAGGTCGGCGACCAGCGCGGCAACGATTCGCGTGCCGACGCCGACCACCAGCAGGTCGTTCTCGACGCGCACGTAATGATAGCCCGCCGGCGACGGCGAGAGCCTGGCGATCAGTGCGGCCGGCGGTGCCTCGCCCTTGATGTTGTCGGCGAGCGGCTGGTCGAGCCGCCATTGCGACCTGCCGGGGCTGGGCGCCAGGCAGGCGTTGCTCATCCTGACGAGCGGCAACGGGCAGCGACCTGCTGCCATCTCGGCACGGTAGTAGGCATAGACGGCTTCGCGGTCGCGCTGCGGCACCGTCATGTTGAGCGTCGGCAAAGGCGATTGCGGTGCGGCCGGACGATTGGCGGGCGCCTGCGCCAGCGCCGGCAGGGCAGCCATCCAGCCCGCCAGGGCCACGGCCACCGCGGCCGCCATCGAAAGCGCGCGCATGATCAGGCCTTCCAGTAGTCTGGCAGCTTCGCGGCGAGCCACCTCGCCAGGGCGGCATTGACCGCCACCGGCTTCTCCTGTGCCATCCAGTGGCCGGACTGCACCACGACCTCGGTGAGATCGGCGCAGTCGCGGCGCATCGGCTCGGGCAGCTTCGAGGTCATGGTCTCGCAGGTCGTGTCGTAGGCGCCGTGCAGAAACAGCACCGGCATGGCGAGCTTTCCGTCGTTCACGGAGCGCCTGGCATAGGCAGCGTTGGCTTCGTGATTCATGTACCAGGAGTCGGGGCCGAAGAAGCCGTTGCGGGTAAGCGCCGCCGTGTAGGCCTCGATATCCTGCTCGGTCAGCACGTCGGCATCGCGCGGCACGTCCGGGCAGGCGCCGCCGCCGAACCAGCCACCGGCTGCGCGCACCATGGCGGTCGGCGCGGGCTTGCCGACGCGCGCCGGGTCGCCCTTGCGGAACAATGCCTTCACGACGTTGCGGATGTTGCTTTCGAAGGACTTGCAGGCCTTGTCGAAACTCTCGCGATAGAAGAACTGGTAGTCCCACTGCCCGGCCGGGAACTTGTCCTCGGGGTACACGGAGCGGTCGACCAGCGGCACCACGGAGTCGAGCGTGAAGCCCGAGGCGAGGTAGGGCACGCAGAGGCTCGCCACGCCGACCGTCCTGTCGGGATGATGGGAGGCCACGTTCCACACCACGGGGCTGCCCCAGTCGTGGCCGATCCACACCGCCCTGTCCCGGCCGAGCGCCGCCAGGAGCTCCAGCATGTCGGCGACGATCAGCTCCTGGGCGAAATCCTCGTGGCGCGTGTAGGTATCGGAGCGGCCATAGCCCCGCATGTCGGGCGCGACGCAGCGAAAACCCAGCGCCGCGAACGCCGGCAGCTGGTGGCGCCACGAGCGCGAGAGCTCGGGCCAGCCGTGGCAGAAAATCAGCAGGGGGCCCGCTTCCGCTCCGCAGGCGATGTAGCCCGTGGTGTGGCGCGCGGACTTGACGGTGTGTTCGGTGATCGGGAATGTCATGGCGAGGGGAGATTCACATGGAAATCGACACCGGCACAACCGAACTCTTGTGCAGCGTCAGGGACGGCGTGGCGCTGATCACGCTCAACCGGCCCGAGGCGCGCAACGCCATGTCGGACAGGCTGACGCCGGCGCTGCGCACCCAGATCAGGGAGCGCGGCGACGACCCGAACGTCGGCGCCCTGCTGATCACCGGCGCCGGCACCGCCTTCTGCAGCGGCGGCGATGTCAAGGGCATGGGCGGCCGCGGACCGCGCGGGCAGATGAGCTTCGAGGAGCGGCTGGGCGATCTGCGCTGGCGCCAGGCGGCCCTGACCGGCGCCCTCGTCGGCCTGCGCAAGCCGACGATCGCGGCCCTGCCCGGCGCGGCAGCCGGCGCAGGCCTCGCGATCGCGCTGGCCTGCGACATCCGCCTCGCCGCCCAATCGGCGTTCGTCAGCACCGGCTATGCCCGCGTCGCGCTGTCGGGCGACTACGGCATCGCCTGGCTGCTCACCCGCACCATCGGCTCGGCGCGGGCGCGCGAGCTGATGTTCACCGCCGAGCGCGTCGATGCCGAGCGCTGCGAGCGCATCGGCCTGGTCAACCGCGTGGTGGCCGACGACAAGCTCCAGGCCGAAGCCTTCGCGCTCGCCAGGTCGCTGGCCGAAGGGCCGCGCGTGGCGCTGCGCAACATGAAGGACAATCTCGACGACGCCCTGCACATCGACTACCCGACGGCCCTGTTCCGCGAGGCCGAGCGCCTGGTGCAGGCCTCGCGCACGGAGGACCACAAGGAAGCCGTGCGCGCATTCGTCGAGAAGCGGAAGCCGGTGTTCGTCGGGAAGTAGCTCATCGTCACGCACATGTTCCTCTCTCTCGCCAGAGCAGGGCGTTCGCATGTGACAGCAAGAACCGTCATCCCGAGCGGAGCCGCCCGCAGGGCGGCGCAGTCGAGGGACCTTTCTTACTGACGCAGCGCCGAGAAAGGTCCCTCCACTACGCCTCGCTGCGCTCGGCTCCGGTCGGGATGACGGGATTTATTGCTGTATGCGAATGCCCTGCCCGCCAGGGGGGGGGGAGGAGCATGAGTTGGCACGGGTCTCTCAGCCTCTTACCTCCCGCTTGCCGCGTGACGCACCGTGCCGCAGCCTTTCAGTGGCCGTCGCCCGCAAGACGCAAGTGGTAGCGCGTGCCGCGCAGGTCGCCTGTCCTGCTCAGCGCGCCCTTGGCGACCAGATCCTGCAAATCCCTCGTGGCAGTGGCGCGAGAGGTCCGGGTGATCGCTATGTACTTCTCCGCGGTCATGCCTCCCTTGAATCCGTCGACTCCCTCGCGAAGCATCCGCCCAAGCGCCTTCGCCTGGCGTCCGTTCAACTGGCCACGCACCCTTTCGTGGAGCCTCGCCTTTGCGATGAGGAACTCGACGCGCTCGATCGTGCTGTGCTGGGCCTCGAGGATCGTGTCCCCGAAGTACGTCAACCAATCGGTGATCTCGGTGCCCTTGTTGTTGCGTTCCAGCGCCCCGTAGTAGTCCTTTCGCTTCCGCTCGATCGCATAGGCCAAAGCGATGAGGCTCGGCTGGCCAAGCCCTTGCGCCAATGCCTTCTCCGCGATCGCACGGCCGATGCGGCCATTGCCATCCTCGAACGGATGGATGGACACGAAGTAGATGTGGGCAATACCGGCCCGCGTGACCGGCTGAAGGGGCCGCTTGCTGCCCGGAGCGGTGTCGTTGAACCACGTGATGAACGCCTTCATCTCCGCGGCCATGCGGCCAGACGGAGGCGCTTCGAAGTGAACCCTTCGGCGATAGTCGGGCCCCGAGACAACCTGCATCGCGTCGGCATGCTTGCGATAGCGGCCGATGGCGCCGACCGAACCGGTTCCGCGCAACAGCATCCCATGCCATCGAAACAGAGCCTTGCCGGTGAGCGGCTGGGCAAACGTCTGGTACAGGTCGACCATCATTTCCGCGATGCCACGCTCAGCGGCTGGAATGCGCGGCTGTGCTGGCCCGAGACCGAACTGATGCAGGAGGGACGACTGAACGCTATGGCGGTTCAGAATCTCCCCTTCGATCTCGGACGTCTTCAGGGCTTCGTCGCTGATCAGCTCGATCTTGAGCAAATCCCTGTCGCCTGCCTCGACGTGCTTGAACGCACCGACGAACGTGCCGGCATTGAGAAGGAACTGCCGCTCGAGACGCTCCATCTCGGCGACTCTGTAGCGAAAGCCCGGCCAATCCGGTTGCTCCCAGTTCCAGGCCATGAGCTATAAACGCCCCCTGTTATAGCTCATGATAGGACAAAATCTGAGTTATATGAACTGGTCTACATGCGCCTCGACGGGCGCGAGAGCAATCCGCCCCATTGCCGCGCGCTGGGATCGTCCGGGCCGGACCGCTCTCCCCGGACTCATGAAACCCTGACCGCCCGCTTGCCGCGATTGCGGCCTTCGAACAGATCTATCAAAGCCTGCGGCGCCTTCTCGAGACCGTCGACGATGTCGACAATGGCCTTGATGCGGCCGTCGGCGACCCACTGCGCCAGGCGCGCTTCGGCGGGCTCGCGCTGGTCGAAGAAATCCATCACGACGAAGCCTTCCATCCTGAGCCGCTTGGTGACGACCAGGCCGGGCACAGCCATTGGCCCGGGCGCCGGCTTCTCGACGTCGTATTGCGAGACGTTGCCGCAGCAGACGATGCGGCCGCGCAGTTTCATCAGCGACAGCGCCGCCTCGAGCACCGGCCCGCCAGTATTGTCGAAATAGACATCGACGCCGCCGGGGCAGACGGCCGCCAGCGCGCGGCGCACGCCGCCCGCCTTGTAGTCGACGGCCGCGTCGAAGCCGAGCTCGCGCACCAGCCAGTCGCACTTGTCCTGGCCGCCGGCCGTGCCGACGACGCGACAGCCGGCGAGCCTGGCGATCTGGCCCACCATCGTGCCGACGGCGCCGGCCGCGGCGGACACCAGCACGGTGTCGCCGGGTTTGGGCTGCCCGACCTCGAGCAGGCCGAAATAGGCGGTAAGCCCGGTGATGCTGAGCGGCCCGACCAGGTGCTCGAGCGGCGCCCGGGTCGTCCGCTTGGTGAGGCGCCGCGCCGGCAACGCGGCATAATCCTGCCAACCCCAGTCGCCCTCGACGATGTCGCCGGGCTCGAGCCCACCCGCCTTCGACTGGACCACCTCGCCGATGGCGAAGCCGCTCATCACCTGGCCCGGCTCGAGCGCATCGCGATAGGTCTTGCCCATCATCCAGGCGCGATTTGCCGGATCGAGCGACAGCATGCGGGTGCGCACCAGCACCTCGCCGTCGCGCGGCGCCGGGATCGCGGTCTCCGTCCATTGGAAAGTGTCGGGACCGATCTTGCCCCGGGGCTGCCGGGCGTAGAGCCATTGACGGTTCATGTGACGGTTCCTGGGGATCAGTCCTGGTAGTTGGCCGCGCGCTTCTGCAGGTTGGACATGACGGCCTCGATCTGGTTGGGCGAGCCGATCAGCTTCTGCTGCTCGACCGATTCCGCCATCAGGCCAGCTGCGGCGTCGGTGGCCACAGCGTCATTGAGCAACCGCTTGGCGGCGCGCACGGCGTCGGGACTCTTGGCCGTGATGTCGCGCGCCGTGGCCAAAGCCGAGGCACGCGGATCCTCGACGAGCCTGGTCACGAAGCCGAGCCGTTCCGCCTCGGTCCCGTCGAACACCCGGCCGGTGTAGGTGAGCTCGCGCACCACGTCCTCGCGCGCCAGGTGGCGCATCAGTTGCGTCCCGGCGAGGTCCGGCACGAGGCCCCATTTGATCTCCATCACCGAGAAGCGCGTGTCGGCGGTGGCGTAGCGGATGTCGGCGCCGAGCGCGATTTGGAAGCCGCCGCCGAACGCCACGCCGTGCAGGGCGGCGATCACCGGCACCGGCAGCTCGCGCCACAGCCAGGCGCATTGCTGCGGCCGGTTGGCAATGCCGTGCGTGCGCACCGTGAGGTCGCGCGCGCCGGGCACGCCGGCGCCGTTGTCCTTCATGGCGGCGAAGCTGCCCATGTCGAGACCGGCGCAGAAGGCGCGGCCTTCGCCCGACAGCACCACGGCGCGCAGGCCCTTCATCCGGGCGAGTTCCGCGCCGGCCGCGATGATGCCCTCGAACATGGCGGGATCGAGCGCGTTCATCTTGTCGACGCGGATCAGCCGGACGTCGGCGACACCGTCGGCGACATCGATCGAAACCCTGTCCTTCATCTGTCGGTCTCCCCGTTCAACCATTCCCGAAGGCGGCGCCTGACCTCGTCCTGCGACACCGGCGCACCGGGTTTCGGCCACATCAGCACGGCGATGCCGCGCTGCACGTCGGCATAGGTGCAATCGTCGGGCAGGCGATCGAGCAATGCCCTGACTTCCGCCTTCACATCCGTCATCGCGTCACCATCATCCAAACGCCCTGCCCCAGATAGACCGTGCCGATCGCCAGGATCACGCGCCGGGTCCAGTGATAGAACTGCTTGTCGGACATACGGTCGAGGAAGCGGCGCGACAAGGTCGTTCCGAGGACGGCGAAGGCCGCGGCGTAGGCCATCACCAGCCACTGCTCGAGGTCCCGGCCGGCTGGATTGTCGATCAGGGCGGCGAAATAGGTGACCTTGGTGAGATGCCCCAGCACCTGGGCCGCCGCCTTGGTGGAAACGTTGGCCTGCCGGGTCATGCCGGTCCGGACGTAGAAGATGTCGAGGAGCGGGCCGGTGACGCCCGACACGAGCTGCAGGGCACCGCCGATCGCGCCTGCCAGGAAGGCCTGCCCGCCGCGCTCGATGTTGGGTGCGATGCGCTGCGGCACCGACAGCGCGACGAACGGGATCAAGCCCAGCACCATCAGCACCAGCGCCTTGTCGGGCACGAAATCGAACGACGAGAACGCAAGCAGCGACGCACCCGAGCCCAGGCCGAAATTGAGCACCACACGCCAGTTGACGTGATGCCGCCACAGCCACGCCCGCCAGGCGTTGGCGGCGATCTGGATGACGCCATGGAACACCATGGCGACCGGCACCGGCAGCAGCGCCAGCAGGAAGCCGATCAGCAGCATGCCGCCTGCCATGCCGAAGATGCCGGAAATGAACGACGTCACGACGGCCACGGCCGCCAGAGCTACGAGAATGGGAAGCGAGAACATTCGCGGGCGGCGTAACCCAGAGGCGGCGCGGTGTCGAGCAGAGCACTCGTCATCCTCCCCAGCGTCTTCGCTGGGGAGGAGTATTGGGAACATTCCCATCCTCCGGCGAGTCTGCTCTAACGGCGGCCTGCCTGCCGCGGAGTGCCCTGCCCGATGCCCGATGCCGATCTGCTGTTCATGCCGGCCACCAAGGCTGCCGCTCTCGTCCGCGCACGCAAGCTGTCGCCCGTGGAATACGTCGACGCCGTCCTGGCGGCAGTCGAGCGTGCCCAGCCGACGCTCAACTGCTTTCGCCAGGTCCTGGCCGACGAGGCGCGGCGCGACGCGCGCACGGCAGAGGAAGCGGTCATGCGCGGCGACAGGTTGGGGCCGCTGCACGGCGTGCCGGTGAGCGTGAAGGACCTGATCGACGTCGCCGGCGCCCACACCAGGCATGGCTCGGCGATCTTCGAGGACAATGTCGCCAAGGCCGACGACGTGCTGGTGCAGCGCCTGCGCGCTGCCGGCGCCATCGTCATCGGCAAGTCGACGACGCCGGAGTTCGGCGTCAAGGGCCTGACCGACGGCCCCTCGTTCGGCGTGACGCGCAATCCGTGGAACCTCGAGCGCACGCCCGGCGGCTCGAGCGGCGGCGGCGCGGCCGCGGTCGCCGCCGGCCTGGGGCCGATCGCGCTCGGCACCGACGGCGCCGGCTCGATCCGCGGCCCGGCCTCGTGCAGCGGGCTGGTCGGGATGAAGGCGACACTCGGCGCCGTGCCGGCCGACACCACGCGCGATGCGTTCGGCAACAACGTCTATGCCGGGCCGATCACGCGCACCGTCACCGATGCCGCGATCATGCACGCCGTGCTGACGGGACCTAGCGGCAAGGATCCGTGGAGCCAGGGCGGAGAGGACAGGCACCGGCTTTCGCCGGCGCTGACCGGCGAGGATTTGTCAGCCACCCGCATCGGCTACATCGAGCGCACCGCCAATCCGAGGATCGCCACCGACGTGCGCACCAACACGCGCCAGGCGCTCGATGGCTGGCAGGCGATGGGTGCCGACGTCGAGGAGATCACCGACCGCATCGACTGGATCGAGCTCGAGGGCCGCGTGCTCTACCAGGCCAACTTCGCGGTGTTCTGTGCCCAGTACCTGCCGAAGTGGCAGAACCAGATGGACCCGGTGACGCTCGCCTTCATGGAGCGCGGCGCCACGTTCAGCCTGGCCGATTTCCGCAACGCGCAGTTCGCCCGCACCGGCCTGTTCCGCGCCATCCAGGCACTGCTCGCGCGCTTCGACTTCCTGGTGATGCCGACCAACTCGCGCACGGCGCTCGACGTTACGCACGATGCCGCCAACGACGAGGTCGTGGTCGACGGCGAGAAGTGCGGCATCACGCGGCAGGGCTGGACCTCTTACCAGTACCCGTTCAACCTGACCGGCCATCCGGCGCTCGCCGTGCCCTCGGGTTTCGGCAGCGACGGCTTGCCGACCTCGGTGCAGATCGTCGGCCGCTGGGGTGCGGAGACCGACGTGCTGCGGCTGGGCGCCCTGCTCGAACGGGCACGCCCGTGGGCGCAGCACCGGCCGACTGGATTCTGATTGCGCTCGATGTCGCCTTCATGACGCGATGCGCCTGTTTAGTCGACTCCCATACCCGGCCGGCGCACGAGGCCCGGCGTCGAAGGAATAAATCGCCGAGGCAGCCATCGTCGTCGCGACAGTGCGCCGGCGGAACGCTGGCTCTTGCCTTTGCTCGGCCTGCGCCTCGCCGACCGTCAAGGCATTGAAATCAGCATCGATCGATGCCAGATTCGTGCTTGCCGTTGGGAGATTCCGACCATGCGTACTACGATCGCACTCGACGACGATCTCGTTGCACAGGCCCAAGAGTTCACGGGTCTGCGTGAGAAGTCGAGCCTGGTTCGAGAGGCGCTCAAGGCGCTGATCGAAAGGGAAAGCGCTCGACGCTTGGCCCGCCTCGGCGGCACGCAGCCAAGACTAAAGGCGCCACCACGCCGCCGTCCGACGGCAAAGTGACTCTGGTCGACACGTCCGTTTGGGTCGACCATCTGCGATCGAGCGACCAAACGCTCGCCGCACTTCTCGACGCCGGGCGAGTGCTTTCCCACCCCTATGTGATTGGCGAACTGGCTCTCGACCATCTCGAACCTCGGAACGCGATCCTGAGCTTGCTGACAAGATTGCCGGCAGCACAGGTTGCGTCCAATGACGAGCTGCTTCGGCTCATCGACCTGAATTCACTTGCCGGACTTGGCATCGGGTACGTGGATGCGCATTTGTTGGCGGCGACCCGGCTGACTCCATCTGCCAATCTCTGGACGCGCGACAGGCGTCTGCGCATGGCCGCCACCCGACTGCGCCTGGCAAAGGACTGAGCCGTCGCCAGCCGGTCGATCGGGCCGGCGGAAGGCGCACGAGCCGGACCTTGCCCGACCGCAGGAGGCCTCCATGCGCCGCGCCAACTTCTCGCCCTGTCCGCCGGAGCGCCCGCCGCGCCTGCGTTGATCACCCGCCCCGCCCGCGCCGCCGTCGAGAGGCGCGAGCAGCACGGCCATCGCATCCGCACCGACAACGTGCGGCCCGGCTCGGGCTGGCGCGGCGTCGCCTCTCGGCCAGTCGACAGGCAGCCTGGCGATCCACGCTGCCAGGCAGCACATCGATCTGCTGTGTGTTCTCGGCGGACGTTGGGCTAGGCTGCCGCGCCTTCACGGAGGAAATTCATGCGTTTGTTGTCAGTGCTCGTGGGCGCCTTGGGCTTGCTTGGCGCCATCGGGCCCGCCATGGCGGAGTATCCCGACAAGCCGATCCGCATCATGGCGCCCTATGCGCCGGGCGGGAACATCGACGTCACGGCACGCATCATCGCCGACAAGCTGAAGGACGTGCTGGGCGTCACCGTGCTGGTCGAGAACAAGGCCGGCGCCAGCGGCATGATCGGCAGCGACATCGCACGCTGCTGGTCTCCGCGAACTCGCTGGTCGCCGTACCCGCGATCTACGGCAACGCCCCGTACGACTGGAAAACCGCGTTCCAGCCGATCACCCACCTCCAGTCGGTGCCGGCCGTGCTCGTCGTGCCGGCGAGCTCGCCGATCAGGACCATGGCAGACTTCATCGCGCTCGGCCGCGACGGCAAGTTCAGTGTCGCCCTTTCGGGCGTCGGCACGACCAACCACCTCGCGCTCGAGCTGATCGGCGAGGCGACCGGCGCCCGGTACACGCTGATCCAGTACAAGGGCAGCGGAGCGGCATCGATCGACGTGATCGCAGGCCAGGTGCCCGCGCAGGTCGACCAGCTCAACGCCTCGCTCGGCCACATCAAGTCCGGCAAGCTGCGCGCCATCGCCGTGTCGTCCGACCAGCGCGTGCCCCAGATGCCCGACGTGCCGACCATGAAGGAGTCGGGCATCAAGGGCCTGGAGACCTTCACCTTCAGCACCTACACGGGCCTGTTCGGGCCGGCCAGGATGCCGCCCGAGGTTCTGGCCAAGCTCAACGCCGCCATGAAGACGGTGCTCGGCGATCCCGCGATCGTCCAGCGCTTCGCCGACCTCACGGCCACCACCGCGTGGAGCACGCCGCAGGAGCTGGCGGCCAAGCTCGCCCGGGAAGAGCAATTGGTGGTGCCGCTGATCAAGAAGCTCGGCATCAAGGCGGAGTAGATCGAAGGATGACCTGGCTCCCTCCCACCATCACACCGATCGTCCTGCTGCTCGTCTCCAACGTCTTCATGACGTTCGCCTGGTACGGGCACCTCAAGTTCACCGACCGGCCGCTCTGGCTGGTGGTGGTGGCGAGCTGGGGTATCGCCTTCATCGAGTATTGCTTCGCCGTGCCGGCCAATCGCTGGGGGCACGCGGTCTACTCGGCGGCCGAGCTCAAGACCATGCAGGAGGTGATCACGCTCACCGTGTTCGCGGCCTTCTCGGTGGTCTACCTCGGCGAGCGCATAACCCTCAATCACCTGGTCGGCTTCGCCCTGATCTGCGCCGGCGCGTTCTTCGTGTTCCGCGGTCCCCTGCCGAGCTGACATGAGGACATCGTTGGTCCGCCCAATGTGAGCGCGTATGGGATGATCGAGTGCCGCCGTGCGTAAGGTCCTTCGGGAGGCTTGGGGGGGGAGACGGGCGATTGACGGAAGCCGCCAACCGGCGATGGCGCGACTGGTTCAGGCGGGAAGGCCTGGCGCTGATCGTCGTCCTGCTGATCGCCGCCGCGCTGCGGCTGTGGCGGCTCGAGGACAATGGCTACGGCACCACCTACTACGCCGCCGGCGTGCGCAGCATGCTGCAGGGCGTCGGGCTGTTCTTCTACAACGCCTTCGACCCGGCGGGCTTCATCTCGCTCGACAAGCCACCGGTCGCGTTCTGGATCCAGGCGGCCTTTGCCGCCCTCCTGGGCTATGGCGGCTGGGTGATCCATCTGCCGCAGGCGCTGGCCGGAATCGCCTCGGTGTGGCTCATCCATCGCCTGGTGCGGCGGTCGTTCGGCGTGCCGGCCGGTCTCGCGGCCGCTCTGCTGCTTGCGCTGTCGCCGCTCGCCGTCGCCGTCGACCGGTCCAACAACACCGATTCCTGGCTGGTGCTGTTCCTGCTGCTTGCCGCGGCCATGGCGCTGCGCGGTCGCGGCCTGTCGCTGACGGCCTCGATGGTGCTTCTGGGGATCGCCTTCAACGTCAAGATGATGGCCGCCCTGGTGTGCGGGCCGGCGCTGCTGGCGGCCTGGCTTCTCTCGACAAAGCTCGAATGGCGACGGCGACTGGGATGGATGGCCATCAGCGGGGCCACGCTGATCGCCGTCTCGCTCTCCTGGACCGCCGCCTTCGACCTCACGCCCGAAGACCGCCGTCCCTATGCCGGCGGCAGCCGCGACAACTCGATGCTCGAGCTGATCGTGAAGCACAATGCGCTCGAACGCTTCGTGCGCCCCGAGCGGCCGACGTCGGCAGTTCCGCCTTCACCGGCGACGCCGCGCTTCGCGACGTACGACGACGTGCCGGTCGGGCCTCTGCGGCTTGCCCAACCGACGCTCGCGCCGCAATTCGCGTGGATGCTGCCGCTGGCCGTGATCGGCGCCGTGCTCGGATGGCGCCGGCGGCGGGCAGCGATCGCCTTGTGGGCGTTGTGGGCAATCGCCTATGGCGTCGTGTACAGCGCCGCCGGCGGGATCTTCCACGCCTACTACCTGTCTACCCTGGCGCCGCCCCTGGCGGCCCTTGCGGGAATCGGCGCCTTCGAGCTGTGGCGGCGCGGGCCACGGCCTCTGGCCTTTGGTCTCTCGGTCACGGCGCTCTGGCAAGGCTACATCGGCGGGGCGGCCCTCGGCTGGGATTCCTGGTGGCTGGCTTCGGCCGTGCTCGCCCTGCTTGTCGCGATGGCGACCCTGTGGCGCGACAAGCGACCGCCTGCCCTGATCGGCGCGACCCTGCTGCTGATCCTGCCGACGGCGTGGACGCTCAGCGCGCTCTATGCACCAGGCAATCTCACCCTGCCGTCGGCGAGCCTGGTGCGCTGGCTCGGGCGGGACGACGGCCGGGGGCCCATCCTGTCGCGCGACTGGCGTGCCCTGACGGACGATCCCAAGCTCGCGGCCTTCCTGACGGACAATCGCGGCACGGCGCGCTTCCTGCTCGCCGCCCCGAACGCCCTGCTCGCCGCGCCGGTGATCGTGCGGACTGGCCAGCCGGCCATGGCGTTCGGCGGCTTCCTCGGCACCGATCCGGTGATGGGCATCGAGGTCTTTGCAAGGCTCGTCGAGCGCGGCGAGGTGCGCTACGCAGTGCTGGGCGGCACGCGGCGGCAAGGCGAGTTCGAGCGCTGGGTCGTGGCTCATGGCCGCCCCGTCGATCCTGCGGCCTGGCGCTCGTTGCCGCCGGAGTCACGGCGCGCCATCATCCTGTTCGACCTGGCGGCGAAGTAGTCGGGCCGCCCGGCGGGCGGTCCTTCAACCCGCGTGCCCAGGGCGCGGGCGACAGGCCGGCCACCGGATGCAGCAGTACCGAATCGGCCAGCGCCGTGCCGCGATCGCGCTCGACCGAGCTCATGACCTCGGCACGCAGGATGCGGTCGGCCTCGCGCTGGCTGGCGCGCAATTCGGCGGCGTCCGAGGCATGACCACGAAAGCCGACGTGTGCCTCGCCCAGTGGTATGGTCGACGCGGTCTTGGCCGATGTGCCAATCATTGCGAATGATTCGTAATAGAACCCAAAGAGCTGGTTTGCCAACAGGGGAGATACCGGGACATGGCAACGATCGTTCTGGCGCATGGCGCCTGGTCGGCGGCGTGGGCGTGGAAGAAGA
>LNFM01004605.1_pt1 | contig 44771 bp, 28 predicted proteins | sample 596031 | NCBI WGS metagenome assembly LNFM01 (sample SAMN04254537, study PRJNA301005) | activated carbon metagenome | isolation source: dual media filters at the Ann Arbor, Michigan drinking water treatment plant | place: USA: Ann Arbor
ATCGTGCGGACGCCGCCAGTGGCCTTCGGGACCGTAAACTCGACGTACCCCGAGCCGGGTTGATTGCCCGCGCGCATCAGGGCCTTCAAGTCCTTGGCCTTCTTCATCCCCAGCGCCTTGGCGACGTCGTCGCCGGTCTGCAGGTCCTTGAAGACCTTTCGCACCTCGGCGATGTCATCGGGCACGCGACGCTTGGGCTTTCGCGCGCGCGAGTCGCTGAGGCCGAAGGCCCATCCGGTCTCGTTCCACCCGCCTTGCCGCTGCCAGTCGTTGCGAGGCGCGGGAAAGCGCGAGTCGGGAAGCGCGACCTCTTCGATCCCGAGGGCGTACACACCGGCGCGGGCGGCGCTGCGCACGGTCGGCGACGAATCTTTGTAGACGCGCCGCAGAAGCGAGGCGCCCTCGGACTTACCGAGCAGCTTCGGGATGCTCTTGGTCGCGGCGGTCCGATCTCGGGGATCCTGAGACGACAGCTTGTCTTCGATCGCCGGTCGAATCGCTTTGCTCACGTAGAATCGCGCGACGTCGTACTCGGCGAGGTCGTCGTGCTTCTCGAGCAACTCGACGATCTTGCCGAAGTTGGCGCGCACATCCCCGAGCAAGGGCTTGATGGTAAACAGCAGCTTCGCGAGGTCCATCGTCTCCCCGATTTGTACCGTATGCGCGGCGCCAGGGGGAGCACGCGCTCGGGTGTCGTCGACAGAAATGCGCGGAACCGCGCCGCGACGTTGTAGGCTCCCCCGCGAAGGGCTCGACCATGCTCGCTTCGACAGTTCGCGACGCATTCGCGCGTCTTACGCAGCACATTCAATCCGGTGAGGACCCAGCGGAGTCGCGGGCGTCGCTCCTTGCGTGGTGGAAGGGACCCCACTACGACGGACCCGAGCGACAGCTCGACCCGAGCGTCCGACCGGCGGCCGAGGTATTGGATCGCGCCCTCCCGGCGCTCACGCGCTCGAACAGCGGAACGCAAGAGCTCGTCGCGCTGCTCAACGAGCCTGCCGGCGAGACGCTGTACCTCTGGCTGCTCTCTGTCGCCAGCCGGCGCGATGTCCGCCTCGCGCCGATGCTGCAAGCGGCGATGAACAACAAAGATTGGCGCGATCGGATCCCGGACGTGGCCGATGCGCGCGTGCTCGAGGGACCGCTCGTGGACGCGCTCGCCTGCGCGCCGCTCACGGGTCCTGCCACCTACATGGGCTTGCCCGAGTACTCGGCGGTCAAAGCGCGGCTCGAGATCCTTCTTTGGGAGGCAGGCGCGAGCGCGCTGCCGATGCCCGAGCTCGCGCCGTGGGTCTTCGGGAGCGTCGAGGACTTCGAGGCGCTCGTCGGGTCGTGGGCGCGCGGTCCGCTCCGCGGCCGCGTTCTGGCGGCGCGATGCCTCGAGGTGTGCGCACGCGGTTTGACGCAGGCTTTTCCCCCAGACGTTGTTGGCAAGACCCTGCAAAACCTCCAACCGCTGCTGCTGCATCCCGACCCGCTCGTGTGGGTGCACGCGGGGCGCGCGCTGGGGCGGTTCGCAGGCGAGTTCGAGGCGCTCGAGGGGACGCTGCTCGACTGGATGCGCGCCGAGAGTCCGCTGCTGCGCCAGCGGGCGATCACCGCGTTCGCGTCGCTGCCCGCGGACAAGCTCAGGGTGTACGGCGGCGAGCTGAGCTCGATGCTCTCGGATCCGAAGGCCGAGCCCTACGCGCTGGCCGCGGCGGCTGCGGCGACGCCGTATTTGATCCTCGAGCGCCGCGATCTCTGGGACAAGCTCGCGGCGCGAATCCTCGCTGGCGAGGGCGGCGCGATCACGGCGCGAGCCCTCGCGCGCGGACTCGGCGCGCTCTGGCGCCGCGGAGGAACGCAACAGCAGCTCGTCGAGGCCCCCTTGCGCCAGCTTCGAGAGATGGCGCGCGGCGCGCGGAGCGAGCGGCTGGACGACTGGCGTCGGTGGCTGTTCGTGCTGGCGGCGACGGACCCGATCGACGGCGCAGAGCGAGATCCGCTCGACCTCGAGCAGGGCCTCGAGAACCTCGTCCGACTCGCGGCGCAGTACGACGACGAAGAGGCCGACGCGCGCGCGGCGCGCTTCGCAGAGTCCCTCGCGTCGACCTTCAATGAAGCGAAGAAGATCGCCGTCTCCGACTCTCGCGCCCGAAGGCGCGCCGCGGGGATCAACGCGATCGAAGGAATCGCGCGATCGCTCGCGCTGGGCCTATGGGGGCCTTTGCTCTCGACGCGGCCTGCCGGCACGCCGGTCATCGAGCCGGACCTCGAAGACACCTGGCGCACGATCGCAGACGCGCCGCAGTCGTTGCTCGAGACCGTCGAGCAGCGACGCAAAGAGGGCGGCTCGGATCCAGAAGTGGAAGAGGCGCTCGAGGTGCTCGCGATTCAGCTCGGCGGCTACGCGCTCGACGCGTGCGGCGAAGAGCCGGACCTCGGTCCGGGCCGCGGCCCAACGGCGCACCACACCTGCATGTGGCTGCGAAACGTCCAGGGTTTGACGGACGGTTCGCGGACGTTGCCGTCAGCGCTGCGCAACGCGCTCTCCAGCCTGCTCTGGCGCCTCGTGGACGCGACGCGCGGCACGTCGCTCGGCGAAGTCGACGACGTTCGCTGGCTCGGGCCGTTCGCGGCGTGGTGGGCGCTCGTGGTCGATCGGCCTGCGGTGCTCGAGCAGGTCGCGGCCTCGCTTCCGATGCTGTCGAAGGACGCGCTCGAGCGCTGCACGATCCTCGCCGAGGAAATTCGCGGCGCGCTTCGATCGGATCCAGCGCGTGCGTGCGATGGTCGGTGGGTCACGGCGGTCGAGCAGTCGATGATCGACCTCGAGGCGGACGACACCGAGCTCTCGCACGCCATCGTCGGCTTCGCCCACGCGCTGCAGCGCTTCACGTCTGCCGCAGGAAACAAGGCCGATCTCGACGCGCTGTGCTTGCAGCTCGCGCTCGGCGCAGAGCGGCTCCACGCTTCGCTCGAAGATCCGGTGAAGGGACTTCACTCCTCGCCCGAGGGCGGAGCGTTCGAGTCGGACAACGCGCCGCGCGTCGCCGCGCTGGTGGCCAGGGCGATCCGCGCGCGCGACCTCGCGCCGGTGGGCGTGTGGTTCGGCTCGCTCGGGCCCGTGACCTCGTCGCTCGTCGAGGCGGCGGTCAACGGCGCCGTGCGTCGCACTCCCCCTCCTCCGCCCGCGCCCAAGAAGGCCGAGTCGCGCAAGATCATCGAGGGATACGAGCTGCTCAAGCCGCTCGGCGAAGGCGGCATCGGCAGCGTATGGCAGGTGCGAAAGCCCGGCGCTGATCGCATGTTCGTGCTCAAGATCCCGAAGGCCGACGCGCTCGAAGGCGCGAGCGAGCAGGAGCGCGAAGGCATCCTCGCGTCGTTCGTCGAAGAGGCCAAGGCGCTCGCCGGCCTCTACCACCCCAACGTCGCGAACATCATCGACAGCGGCGTGTCCAAGGGCGTGCCGTTTCTGGTGCTCGAGCTCTTGATCGGCGCGGACTTGAAGCAGTACGCAGGCGCGCGGCTGCTCTCGATCTTCGAGCTTCGACAGATCGTCGTCGAGTCGTGCGCGGGGCTCGCGGCGCTGCACGGCGCGGGGCTCGTTCATCGCGACATCAAGCCGGCCAACCTCTGGATTCGACTGCCGCTGCCTGGCGGCGACCGCTTCGACCCAGAAAAGCACCGAGACCCCGCCCGAACGCCGGTGCTCGCGACCGTGGTCATCGACTTCGGCATGGTTCGCGCCAGCAAGGTCTCCAAAGAGGCCATGGGGCGGTTCGTCGCCGGAACGCCTGGCTACATCGCGCCCGAGCAGGTCCTCGATCCGATGGAGCTCGACGGTCGCGCAGACGTCTACGCGCTCGCGGGGACGATCTACAACGTCACCACGGGACGCACGTTCTTTGATGACATCTCCAACGCGCGCGATCGAATCATCGCGCACATGCAACGGGACCCCTTCGAGGACCCCGAACGGCTCAGGATCTTTCCAGCCACGGTGGCCAAGCTCTTGCGCGACGCCACCTCGAAGGACCCGCGCGAGCGTCCCACGCCGCTCGAGTTCGGACGAGCGTTCGCCGCGGCGCTGTAGATCGCGCCCGCCTAATCCCGCACATGTATTCAACGTTCGCGGTCGACGAGCGCGACCGCGAGGCCCCGCGCGCGGTCAGGCGGGCTGGACGGTCACGTCGTGGGGTCGGGCGTTCGCCACTCGTCGAGCGTCCCGATCGCGCTCGTGCCAGACCAGCGCGCTCCACCGCCGAATTTTCGCTGAAAGCCGTCGCAGCCGTCCCGCAGCACAAACCGCGCCGGCAGCTCGACGGACGGCGACCACTGGAGCTCGGCGATGACGCCCGAGAGCGACTCGCCAGGTCGAACGCGGTCGGTTCGCGGCGGGAGCACGAATCGCGTCGCCACCTTGGTCGCGCCGAAGCAAAGCGCGCCGCGATACCCGGAGACGATTTCGGTGTGCCGCCCGCCCTCGCCCGCGGTCAGCAAGCGAAGAGAGACCAGCGCGCTGACCTTCGGGCTCGACGCGGCGCGGGCCTCGAGCGCTGCGCCGCGGTGCAACGCGCGACGCCAGAGCACCGGCGCGCCCTGCGCTGAGAGGCGCAGCGTCGCGATGTCACCTGCGGCCACAGATTCAACTGGCCTATCGAAGACGCGCGTGCCGGTCACGGCGACGCTCACCGGGTCACGGCGACCCAAGAGCAGCAGCTTGTCCCCGCGCCGAATCGTTCCGCGGCTGACGTACACGAGCGCGATGCTGTCTGGTTGCCTCAGAGTCTCGTAGCGCCAGAGCACCGTGGCGCGCGCGCGGCCTGCGGTGTCGCGAGCAGGATCGCGCACCTCGCGGTCGATCGCAGCCAGCAGATCGTCGAGCGTCGCGGCCCACGGCGAGGCGTCGTCCTCGATCGACGCCCCTCGCACAAACGGAGCCATGTCCCCGCTGTACCCGACGTCCGAGAGCACCTCGCGCACTTCGTTTTCAGCGAGGTCGAGCTGCGCGGCGTCGCTCACCCGGTCGCAGTGCGACAAAAAGACGACGATCGACGGCACCCCGAGCGCCCGCGCAAACAGCGCGTGCTCGCGGGTCTGCGAAAGAGCGCCCTCGGTCGCGCTCACCACGAGCACGGCGACGTCCGCCGCCGAGCAGGCAGCGAGCGCCGCATCGCACAGACGCCTCGCGCCCGGGACGTCCAGCGCGCTGTAGTGCCGAAACGGGCTCTCGAACTCGATCGCCGATGCTCGGCTGTGACGAACCACCTCGCCTCGCACGGGCATCGCAGCGAGGTCGACGAAGACGATTCGATTGGTGGTCTTGGCCCACGGCCTCGAAGCATGAACGAACGATCGCGCGGTGAGCGCCGCGACGAGCCGTGACTTTCCGTGCCCCGAGTGACCGAGGACGGCGACGTTGATGTGCGGGCGCGCTGGATCGAGTGCGGGGCTCGTCTGCATACCGGTTGCGGTACTGTACACCTATGTTCGAGCGGCCCGAGGAGGTGATCGCGGCGCGGGCCATCGTTCGCGCACCGGCTACGGCCCCGGATGAGCGAGCGGCGCGAGCGCTCGGCGAGTCGTCCGCAGAAGAGTCGACCTCGTCGAGCGCAGGCGAATGGGTCCAGACCGACGCGCTCGACGTTTGTGGGCGAAGATTCGCCAGCGGTCCTCTCGCCGCCCTCGCGTCCGTCGCGAGCCAGCGCGTTCGAGCGCTCTTCGTCGCGAGCAACCAGCTCGGACCTGAAGGAGCCGCCTCGATCGCCGGCTTCGATCGAATCCAGACGCTCTGGGCCGGAGACAATCAACTCGGAGCGCCCGGCGTCGCGACGATCATCGACCGCTGCCCCGCGCTCACGACGCTCGCGGTCGCACGCGCGGCGATCGGGCTCACCGACGTGCGTCCGTTGCTCGACGCGCTCGATCGACAGCGCACGATCGACGCGCTGGACCTCGCGCAAAACGAGCTCGACCCGCGGCAGCTCCTCGCGCTCACGACGGCGGGCCGCGCGTCGCGAACGCGCGTGCTCGCGCTCGACGCAAACCGCCTCGACGCGCGGGCGGCGCGCGAGCTCGCGAAGATCATCGCCGACTGGACCGAGCTCGAAGCGCTTCGGCTCAACGCGTGTCAGCTCGAAGACGAAGGCGTGGAGCGTCTCTCGGACGCCCTCACGAGTTGCCGATCGCTCGTCGCGCTCGGGCTGTCGTCGAACGGGCTCACCGATCGAGGAGCAGCCGCAGTGGCGTCGATCGTCGCGGCGATGCCATCCTTGCGCACGCTCGAGCTCGGCTTCCTTCGCGCCGAGCGCGCGAGCGGCGCGCGTCCCAACGCGATCACGCACGACGGCGTAGCGGCGATCCTCGCCGCCGCGAGCGCCCATCGATCCCTGCGCGCGATCGATCTGCGAGGAAACTCGATCTCACTCGAGTCGATCCCTTCGCTCGTCGCGCTCGTCGAAGCGTCGCGCTCGATCGACGCGCTCGACGCGCCCTCGATCCAGCAGTCGCCCCACGGGCCCTCGCTTCGCGCGGCCCTCGCGCGCAACGCCAACCTCGGCCGGCCGATCGAGCCGCCTTCGCTGCGTCGGTTTCTCGCGCCGCTTCGACGATTGTACGCAGCGTGGCGCAAGAGCGTCGCGTCGCGGGCGATCAACTCGGGTGAGCCTCGCGCCGCGCCGGAAGAGCTCGACGAAGCGTCCCTCGACGCGGCGCTCGCGGTGCTCGAGCGCGTCCGACGCCGCGATGAGGCCGGCGCTTCCCTCTCGGAGCGCGAACGCGCGCTGCGCGCAGCCAGCGCGAAGCTCGGCAGACGCGAGGTCCGACAGCGAAACACACAAATTCGAGACGACCTGTCCCGCGAACGCGCAAAGGCCGAAGACCGAGCGAAGCTCGACGCGACGGGCATTCGCCGAGCGCGGTCAGGAGCGGCGAGCCCCGAGTGGTTTGCGCCCGCGGCGCAGCGCAAGCTCAACGAGCCTCGCCGCTGCTACGTCTGCCGAGAGGAGTTCGTCGACGTCGACGCGCACTACGACAGGCTGTGCCCTCGATGCGCGGAGAGAGAGAGGGTCGCCCGCGCTCAGACCGCGGACCTGTCGGGATCGCTCGCCGTCGTCACCGGCGCGCGTGTTCGCATCGGCTTTCAGGTCACGCTCGCGCTGCTGCGGCAGGGCTGCGAGGTGATCGCCACCTCGCGCTTCGCCAACGACGCGTGGGCCCGGTTCGCGAACGAGCCAGACTTCGACGCGTTTCGCGCTCGCCTCGAGCTGCGGCCGATCGACCTGCGCTTCGCGCGCGATGTCGAACGATTCGCCGCAGCGATCGCCGCAGAACGGGGGGCCGTGGACATCCTCGTGAACAACGCGGCGCAGACCGTCGCGCGAGGCCCCCAGCACTACGCGCAGCTCGCGGCGATGGACGCCGCGACGCTCCTGCCAGCGGGAGTCACGCGCGCACCGACGCTCTCGGCGAGCTCCGACACGCTCGACCTCGCACCGTCGCTGGGCGCCTCGAGCGACGGCGCAGAGACATCTGCGTCGCTCCCGAACGAGCAGTCGAACACCAACTCCTGGCGAGCGAGCATCGACGAGGTGTCGGTGGGCGAGCTCGCCAGCGCCCAGTCGGTCAACGCGATCGCGCCGTTTGTGCTGCTCTCGCGGCTACGAGGCGCGCTCAGCGAGGCCGCTGCGCGTCGCGGAGGAGCGTACGTCGTCAACGTCACCGCGATCGAAGGGCAGTTCTCGCAGCGCCGCAAGCCGAGCCGTCACCCGCACACCAACATGGCAAAGGCCGCGCTGAACATGCTCACGCTGTCGGTCGGCGCCGAGCTCGCGCGCGAACGGGTGTACGTCGTGAGCGTCGATCCCGGCTGGATCAGCGCTCAGAACCCGTTCGCGCAGGACGCCGCGCAGCGCGCCGACGGCTTCGCTCCGCCCCTCGATGATCGAGACGCAGCCTCGCGCGTGCTCGACCCGATTCTCCGACACAAGCGCGGCGAGCCGCCGGTCTTTGGCGTCTTGTTGAAGGACTACGCGGTCGTCGACTGGTAGCCGCGAAGGATCAGTCCGCGCTCACCAGGCGAAGAAGATCTGCGCGCGTGACGATCCCCACGATGTCCAGCCCTCGCGTGACGAGCACCGCGCTGCGACGCTCGAGCACCTTCGCGACCGCGACGAGCGGCGTGCTCGCGCCGAGCTCGGGCAACGGCGGGCCCATCACGTCCTCGATCGCGAGCTTCTCGAGCTTCTTCGCGCCGCGATCGACGAGCAAATCAAGCACGGTTCGCTCGGAGATCGTTCCGACGCACACCCCGTCGCTCATCACTGGGAGCTGGGAGATTCCCTTCTTCTGCATGACGCGCACCGCCGCGCCGAGCGACTCGTCGCGATCGATCGTCACCACCTTCTTCTTGGCCACGGCGCCGACCTCGATCCCGCTGAGCGCGAGGCCCTTTCGGTGCTCGCCTCCGCCGGAGGTGCGGGCAGCGAGCTCGCGACGAACGGCGTGCAAATCGCCAAGGATCGCGCTCGCGGTCTCCATCTGGCCCGCCCCCCGGCCGACGATCGTGATGTCCTTGGCGAGGTCCGTCTCGACGACGGCGACGTTGAGCGTCCCGCGCACCGCGAGCGGCGAGCCCTCGTCGAGCTCGACGGGCTTCACCTCGGCGACGTCGCGGCTGATCGTCGCGATCAACCGGACCACTTTGCCGCGCTTCTTGGCAGCGCGAATCGTCTCCGCGGTGACCGAACGAATGCCCTCGACCGAAACGTCGCGAATCGTGATCGCGCGGTTCATGACGGCGTTGGCGAGGATGACGAGCTTGCTCGCGGCGTCCCAGCCGTCGATGTCCTGCGAGGGGTCTGTCTCGGTGATTCCCAGCTTCGCAGCGGCCGCGAGAACGACGTCGAAGTCATCGCCGCTCTCCTCCATGCGCGAGAGGATGTAGTTGCAGCTCCCGTTCATCACGCCGCGGATCGCGCTCACTTCGTTGCCCACCAACGCGTCCCGCACCAGCTCGATGATCGGAACAGCCCCGCACACGCTGCCGCCATACTTGAGCATCACCCCCGAGCGCTGGGCGAGCGCGGCGATCCTCTGAAATTGCAGGGCGAACGGGCCCTTGTTCGCGGTCACGACGTGCTTTCCCAGCCGCATCGCCTCTGCGATGTGGGTGATGCCTGGCTCGCCGTCGACGATGTTAGTGGGGGTGACCTCGACGACGATATCCGCGCGGACGTTGCGCACGGCCTGCTCGCCGTTCCACTTGTGGTGTTCGCCTTCGACCTGCGAGATGTCGCCGTGCTTGTCCTTCGACCGCACGAGCTTCGCGAGGTCGAGCCCGGCGGCGTTTGTCACCGTACCCGAGCGGTCGGTCACCGCGACCACGCGAAACGGCTGCGCCCGGCCATCAGGCCCCGGCCGCATCAACGCCTTCGCGACGCCCCGACCGACCACCCCGAATCCAATCACGTGCAAGTCCAGCGGAGCGCTGGCTTCGCCTGGCTTCGCGCTGCGCGACGCCGTTGCCTTGAGCTTCTTGTCTTTCACGGTTGGTGCAGCTCCGCGTTGTGTTGGGTCCGTGCTCGTCGAAGACACGATTGTCGTCGCAGCCGAGACGTCCTCTGTCCAAGCCAACGTTGCCGGTAGCGAGCGAGACTCTACCGGGTTTTCTGCGTCGATAGCGCGCCCAGAAAACGAGGACCTGGACCCGAACGGATCAGCCTTCGCGTCGCTCTCGACCGTCACCCGAACGACAGAGCGGCGCCCACGGGCAAACGTCGCATGACGCCCCCGCCCCTGGCCCCCGCGCTTCGGTCGCCGCGAGCACGCCGAGCCGTCGAACGTCAGACTCGAACGACGACCGATCGAACGGCGCGCGGAGAGACACGAGCGCCCCCGCGGACACGAAAACCAGATCGCGACCGACGATTCGTTCGCCGAGCAGCGACTCGACCGCAAACGCATACGCGTCGAGCTGGCGCTGGTAGTACGCCGCGTTGCGCTCGAGCGCCGTCGCGTCGATGGGCTGTGTCTTCAGGTCGACCACGCGCAAGCCGGCCGCGGTGCGAACGAGCAAATCGATCGCGCCGCGAACGATCGTTCCTCCGGCTTGGACCACGAACGCCCGCTCTTGCGCGAGCACTTCGGTGACGCCGAGCGCTTCGAGCGCTTCTCGCATCGACGACAGCGCCGAGCGCGCGAACGCCCTCAGCGCGTCGCCGTCGATCGCCGGATCAGACCGGGCGATCCATCGCTCGAGCGCCGCTTCGTCGACCTCTCCTCGATCCAGCGCGGCGGCGAGCGCGTCGTGCATCCACGCGCCGAGCAACGCCGAGTCGACCTCGGCCAACGCGAGGCGCTCGGCGCGCGCCGAGCGAATCGGCCGAACGTCGATCTCGATCGAGCGATCCCTCGCGATGCGGTGCTCGTTCGGATAGAGCATCGCGAGCCGAGAAACCTCGGGGCAGTCGTCGAGATGCACGAGCTCCGTCGGCGAAAGCGCGACCGCCCGTACAGCGCCGGCCTCGGTGTCGGCCTCGCGCGAGGCGCGCGGCGCTGCGCGCGCGGCGTCGTCCTGGAGTCGCGCGGCCTCGATGACCGCGCGATATCGTTCGATCCCCTCGCGGTGCTCGTCCGAGCTGCCGTCTTCCAAAACGGGTGCCTCGTCGCGCGCCTCCGTGCCCGCGTGCACCACCAGCACTTCGTGCGACGCACCGCCGGCGCGAAGCACCCACCCAGCGCGGCCCGCCGCAGAGGGCGGACGCGAAACGCAATCGGTGACGAGGTCGCGCACATAGCGCGTCTGCGACGGCGTCTTGGGCTCTTCGGGCCACAAGAGAACGAGGTGTTCGCGGGCTCGGGTGACCGCGACGTACAGCAGCCGAAGCTGCTCGTCGCGAAGCTGCGTCGCCGCGTCGCCGAGCGACGCGAGCTGATCCCACAACCCCGCCGCTCCCGTCGATGGAACCACGTCGATCGCCATCGCCCCCAACGCCCCATCGGTGACCCACTCGTCGACAGGAGGACGTCGCAGCTCGACCCGAGGCAGCCTCGGTTCGACCGTCGCGCCGAGCGCGTCGAGCACGACGATCGCAAACTCGAGACCCTTGCTCGCGTGCAAAGTGACCAGCGAAACCGCGTCCCGCCCGAGCTCCGCGCGCGGCTGCGACGCCCCGCCGTCCCGCAGCGCTTCGAGCTCGACGATCAGCGCCTCGAGCGTCGATCCGTGCGCGTCGCGAACGCCCATCGCTCGCTCGTCGTGGCTCGCGAGCTCGTGGGCGACCTCTGCGAACGCGCGAACGTTGGCGCTGACCTGCGCGGCGCCTGCCTCGTCGCAGCGAAGAGACATTCGCATGGCGAGCTCCACGCTCCCGAGCGTTCGCTCGACGGCCTCGCCGAGCGCGAGCGTTCGAAACGCCTCTCGGGCCGCCGAGAGCTCCTGCGCGCAGCGTGCGAGCACCGTTCGCTCTGCGTCGTCGAGCGAGAGCTGCGTCGGATCTGCCCGGTGCACCTCGAGCGCGAAGCGCGGCGTCCCTCCGAGGCCGCGCGCATGCAGCGCGGCGATCGAGCGCTGCGACAGCCCATACAGCTCGCTCGCTAGAACCGACGCGCTCGCGGCGCTGTCTCGCGGGCTCGCGACCATACGAAGCCACGCGAGCGCGAGCTGCGCCTCGACGGTGTCGAACCACGGGCCGTGCTCGAGCGCCGCAGGTATCCCGTAGGCCCGAAGGTCCCTCGCCCAACGCGCGAGCCCCGCGTGCGTTCGCGCTAGAATCGTGATGTCCGACCAGCGTGCGGGCCGAACGCGACCCGTCTCTCGATCGAGGACGGACTCGGTCTCGACCAGTGAAGAGAGCCGCCCTGCCAGCGCGCGCGCCTTCGCGCCGATGATCGGGCCTCGCTCGACCGAGGCGTGTCGAAGCACCTCGACGCACGGCGAGCCCTTCTCGATCGCGCCGCGCGTATACGCGTTGTCCGCCGCGAGCGCGTCGAACCGAACCGCGGTCTTCGCAAACAGCGCGTCGAACAGGTCGTTCGCGAACGCCACGAGCTCGCGGCGACTTCGTCGCGACGCGGTCAGCCGAACGGTCTGATCGAGCGCGTCGCCCCGCGCGCGCTCTCGGTCGAGCAGCGCGCCGAACAGCGCTGAGTCCGCCGCGCGAAATCCGTAGATCGCCTGCTTCAGATCTCCCACGTACGCGACGGCGACCCCCTCGCGACGCAACAGCTCGAAGAGCCGAAACTGCAGCGGCGCGCTGTCCTGAAACTCGTCGACGACGATCAGATCGAGCGTCGAAGCCACGAGCGGCGCGTATCGCCTCGGCCCCTCGAGCAGCGAGAGCGCCAGGGACTGCATGTCGTCGAAGTCCACCGCGCCGATGCGCCGCTTGGCGTCGTCGTAGTCGTCCGCGGCGTCTGCGGCCAGCGTGATCACCGAGCTCGCGACGTTCGCGAGCAATCGATGCACGGATGGGTGATGCAGACAGAATACGTCACATGCCTTCTTCAGCGCGGTTCCTGCGGCGAACTGCTTGCTCGCGTCGATCGACGAGCTCGAGGCGATCGACATCGCCAGCGCCCTTCGCGCCTCCTCGGTCGACTCGATGCCGGCCATGGTGTCGTCGTCCACGCCGGCGACGATCGCGAAGAGCGGCTTGTCTTTCTGCGTCGGCGCCTCGGCGCGCGCGGCGACGAAGGACCTGGCCTCGCGAAGCGCCGCGAGCAGCGCGTCGTCGAGTGAAGCAGAGCCCTTGGCCCCCGCGCGAAGGCTCGCCGCGAGGCGCTCTGCTGCCGGCTCCGCCTCCGCTCGCAGCCGCGCGGCGTCCATCGCCACCGACCGCGCCTTGTCGAGCACCGCTCGGATCATCGCGCGCAGCCTGCCGACCGGCGTCTCACCGTCGTCGCGACCGCGCTCGATGAGCCCCGCCGCGGGGCCGAGGCCGTCGAGCAGCGCGTCGAGGGCTCGCGGGTCCCGACGCTCGATCGCGCGGTCGAGGGCGGCGTTGCGAAGGTGTTCCATCGCGCGCTCGTCGAGCACCAACGGGTCCGGGGCGAGTCCGACCGCGGTGGGATACCGACGCAAGAGCTCGAGCGAGAAGCGATGGATCGTGCACACCGACGCGGCCTCGAGGCGCGCGGCCTGCTCCCTCGCCCCAGCGCGAAGCAGCCGCGCGCGAAGACGCGCCTCGAGCTCCGCCGCCGCGGCTTCTGTGAACGTGACCGCGGCGATGCGCTCGATGGGCGTCCCCTTGAGGACGCGCGCGACGATGTGCTCGATGATCCAGTGGGTCTTGCCCGAGCCCGCGCCCGCCGACACCAACGTGGGACTCACAGCGTTTCTCCGGGAAGATCGAAGCGACACAAGAGCCGCGATGGGCAGCTCTCGCACGAGCGAACGCCCGCGTTCACCAGCGCCGCGCGCCGCTCGTGATCGTGCGGAAGGACGGGCTCGTCCCCTTCAGCGATCGCGTCGAACACCTTCGCGAAGCGTCGCTTCGCGTCGCGCGCCGCCTCCGTGAGCGATCGATCGTCGGTCGCTCCGAACGCTCCCTCGCGGGCGACGACCTTGGTGTCGCCGCGGTTGAGCGACACCGTCGCCAGCGCGTCGACCTCGCAGCCGAGCTTCGCCTCTGCGATCGCTGGGAGGACCGCGGACGCCGCGCCGAGCCCGAGCGTCGCGCGCGCCTCTTCCGAGTCGAGCCTTCCCATTCGAAGATCGACGAGCACGACCCGCGCTCGATCGCCGTCGAGCACCCGTTCGACGCGATCGATCTCGGCCCGCACGAGCACGGCGCGAGGCGCCGCCGGGTGCTCGCAGCCGAGGTCGATCGTCACCGTGGGGCTCGCCTCTCCTTCGGTCTTGGGGGCGACGATCTCGCGTGCCTTCCACCGTGCTCGCTGCGCGGCAAACCGCCGCACGAAGCCCCGGAGCACCCGACGCGCGCCCGCGGCCTCGAGCGCCTCGCCGCGCGAGTCGTTGCTCATCGCGGCGTCGATGGCGCGATCGACGTCGCCTCCGTGCTCGTCGAGGGCGCGCACCGCCGCGTGCGCGTCGCGCAGCAGCCCCCTCGGTCCGAAGCGCGAGCCCTGCGCGAGCGGGAGCCATCGAATGCCCAGCACCGCGCGCGTCGCGAACGCGAAGCGGCACTTGGTCGCGAGCTCGAGGTCCGCGGGTGAGTACGAGCTCGTCGAGAGCGCCTCGCGAAGCGCGGAGGCGATGGCGAAGTCCCGCGACGGCGCCAGCCGCGCAGCGAAGAGCGCGTGGTCCTCGGGGCGCGCTGCGAGGTGCGCTGCAACCGCGCTCACGACCGTGCTACCGAGTGATCGCCCGGCGGTTCCGACGAGTCGAGCCACGGTCCGACGCGACGCAGCGGAGGTCGAGCCGCCGTCGAGCACCGCGCGAACGTGCGGGGTCAACCTCCGCTCGCGCGCTTCGGAGACCGAAGAAACGTAGGCGTCGAGCACGTCGGCGCGCGTCGACGATGGAGTGGTCGCAGCTCCGTCCGCGCCGCGATCCGTTCGAACGAGCACGAGGCGCGTGGTCGGGCTCGCGATCAGCCGGTGCGTCGCGCGCGCGACGAGCTGCGAGACCAGGCCCTCGTCTGGCAGTTCGCTGAGCGCTCCGACGCTCGCGACACGGGCGAGCGCCGCGCGCTCGGTGGAGCCGAGCCACGGGATCGGCGAGCTCGCCCGAGGAAAAGCGCCCGCGACGAACCCGAGCACCACCAGCGTCGATGGGCGGTCATCGAGCTGATCGCCGTCGTTGACCACGCGGACCACATCCGCGCGTCGCTCGCGCACCGCGTCCGATAGCGACGGGAGCATGCGCTCGATGCGAAGCAAGAGCGGCGTCGGGTCGGGCGTCGACAGGACGCTCGGGTCTCGCTCGAGGCCGTCGAGCACCGCGGCGCTCGCCGCGCGAATGGCGCTCGCCGCGGCGACCCAGAGCGTCGCGGCGCGCCTGTCGTGAATCGACGCCTGAATTCGCTGCCCGTTCGCGAAGCGGTCGATGCAGTGCTCCATGACCTCCCGGACCCGCGCGAGCCGCGCGCTCGGATCGAGCCCGATGAACGGCGATTCACCGTCGAGCACTCCGAGCAAGGCCAGCACCGAACGCCGCTGCGACTCGAGAGCGGCCGCGCGATCCGCGTCGAAGACGCGCTCGCTCGGGCTCCCTTCGCGCATGACGAAGGCGTGCTGCGCGGGGTCTGTGCACTCGATCACCGCCGCGCGAACGTCAGCCCACGCCCTCGCGCGGGTCGAGCGCAGCCGCGCGACGATGCGGTCGCGATCTCCGCCCCACGTCCCCGAGCCTGGCGCGCCTGCGATCGCCGCGAGGTCGAGCAACGAGGGGCCTCGCCAGAGCAAGCGCAGCGACGCGCGAAGCACGTTCCACAGGGGAACAGCGGTGGCCGGCAGCGAGCCGCGATAGCTCCCCTCGACGCCGTGTCGCTCGAGCGCGCGAAGCACCCGCGTGCCATCCCCAGGTCCTCCGGGCACCGCGATCGCAACGGACGAGCGCTCGTCGGGAGTCATCGTCGAGAGCCATTCGGCGACGGCGTCCGCCGCTTCTTCGGGGTCTCGCGCGAAGCACTCGACGATCGAGTCATCGTCGATGGCGCACTGATCGCCGCTCGGAAATCGCCCCAGCGCTTCGAGGCCGCTCTCTGGCGGATGATCGGCGTCCGTCGTGCGCGGCGTCGGTCGAGCCCACCCGTGGACCCACGGCGCGACGTCGACGCGAACGCCTCGCGCGAGCAGCGCCTCGAGCAGCGAGCGATCGGTCGGGCTGAGCAGGTCGACGCCGTCCACGACGAGCTCTCGCAGCGCGCGCGGCACCCTCGCGTCCGCGCAGGAAATCCACCGGCGAACGCGCCCCACTCGATCGAGCGTCACGCTCTCTTCGAGGCCCGCCTCGAGCGCCCTCGCGCCGAGCGCCACGACCTCGAGGTGTCCACGCACGAGCGGCTCGACCGCCGGCGATCATCGAGCCGCCGACGGTCGGCCCTTCGTAGCCGCACGCGCGAAGCGCGTCGACCGCTCGAAGCAACGCCCGCGCGATGGCGCTCGGGTCCACCGACAGTGCTCGCGCGAGCGCCGGGTCGTCGACGGCGCGCAACGCTTGCTCGACCCAGGCGATGCGCGTGGCTTCGTGGGGAGCGCTTCGCTTCGCCAGACCCGAGCCCGCCTCGAGCGCGTCGAGTAACTGCTCCCAATCCCACACCGAGACCCACGCCCCGCCGGCCCGCGACAGCGCTCGCTCGATCGAGCGCGCCGTCGCGGGGTCGGGGCACAGCACCGTCGCCGACGCGCTCACGGTCGCGCGCGACACGCGCTTGACCACGGCCTCGCGCCTCGCTCGGTCGCGAGCGACCGTAAACTCCACGCGCGGCCCGTATGCCATCGTTGGACTCACACGCCCGCGTGACACCGACCGTCGATGGCGCGCAAATTACCGGCACGGATTTGCCGGAACGCTGCCCTTCAATGGCTCGTTCGCTCTACACCTGCGATGCTGCGCGGCCAGACTGCTCCGCGCACTGTGAACGCCATGGATGTCGAACAACGCCGACGCGACGCCTACCACGGCACGTTCTTGTCGGCCGTGATCACGGCAGCGATCAACGCAGAGATCGACGTGCAGGCCGCGCAGATCGCGTACAACGCGGTGTTCTCGCTCGGGCCGCTGCTGGGACTCACGACGACGGCGCTGTCGCTCGTGCCCGATGAGGCGCTGCGCGAGGGCTTTCGGGCGCACGTGCTTCCGTTTACGCCGGACGCCGTTCGCCCGTGGCTCGAGTCGCAGCTCCGGCTCGTCACCGATGGCCCGAACCCCCTCGTGATCGTCGCGAGCTTGATCGTGCTCTTGTGGAGCGTCGGCTCGACGACGGGCGCGATCGCGACCGCGCTCGGACACGTCGGTTGGCGCCTTCGCGAGTCGTGGATCTCGCGCAAGCTCAGCGCGCTCGCGTTGGGGCTCGGCCTCGTGCTCGCGCTGGCGCTCGCGGCGGTGGGCGCGAGCGTGGGTCCGCGCGTGTTTCAGTGGTTCGCGCGGTTCATCCCGCGGATCGAGCTGTGGCAATCGCTCTTTTCGTGGCTGCGTTGGCCCGTCGTCGGCGCGGTGTTCGGCCTCGTCGCCGCGCTCACCTACTCGCTCGCCACCGTCGAGCGACCGCGTTGGTACGCGTCGATCAGCGGCGGAATGGTCTCGGGCCTCGTCAACGTCGCGGCCTCCGCCCTGCTCAGCGTGTACCTCGCCTACGCCCCCACCATGGGCGCCTGGGGCGCCGCGGGCGGAATGTTCGCCACGCTGCTCTGGCTCTGGCTCCTCGCGTTGGGACTCCTGGTCGGGGCGGTCGTCGCGTTCGTGCTCGACGCGCGGTGGCGCGAACACGAGGCTGCGCTTCACCCGAGGTTTCCGATCCGCCGCCCGAAGGGCAGCGGCAGCGCTCGGCGGCGACCGCGCACCCGGCGCACCAGGACGAGCGACTCGTGAAGGTGCGCTCGCTCGCTGCCACGATCGCGTCACTTGTTTTTGTGTGCTGCAAGCGTTACCAGCCCGCCGCGCCCTGGTCTCCGCCCGACGACGACGACGTGATCGAGCAAAGCGACGGCGGCCTCGACGCCCGCTCGATCCAGGACGCAGCGGCGCTGGACCGGTCGGACGGCGGCGGCGACGCTCGAGTCGAGGCGCGCGCGGACGGCGACGGGGCGACGGGCGCCCGCGCGCGACGATGCGTTACGCACGCGCTTCCTCCCGTGGACCTCTCGGCGACGCCGACCGAGCGCGGCGGGGTATCTGTCGCGTTTTCTGGCGCGTCGTGGGGCGTCGCTTGGACCGAGCGCGTCGACGGCGAAGACTCGGTGTTCTTCGTGTCCGTCGCAGAAAACGGCCGCAGAATCGACACGCCAGTGAGGGTCACCGAGCGCGGCTATCGCGGTCGCCACCCGCACGTCTTGTGGAACGGCGAGCAGTGGATGCTCTTCTCCTCTTCGAGCGCCTCGCGCTTCGACGAGCTGTGGCTGCAACGGATCGACGCGCGGGGAGCGCTCGTCGGACGCGCGCGAAGGCTCACGTCCCGCGATCGACACGATCGCTACCCAGCCGTGGCGCGCGCGGGCAGCGGCCTTGTGCTCGCGTTCACTGCAGAGCTCGAGCCGCGGAGACATCAAGTGCTCGCGCTGCGACTCGGCGCGTGGGGTCAACAGCTCTCGCCTCCCACCGAGCTCGTCGAGCGGACCACTCGCATCAGCGACGTGAGCATCGCGCCGCTGCAGTCGGGGCTCGTCATCACGTGGAGCACACTCCGGTCGTCGACGTTCGCCATCGAAGGAGTTCGTATCGATGACGAAGGGCAACGACTCACGGGCGCGGCGCGAATCGTCTCGGCGCCGCACGGGCTCGGCGACCAGGCGCCACGCGCGGCGCTCGCCGCAACCTCTCGCGGCGTGACGCTCGGATGGGAGCAGTGGTCGCACGGAACATCGGGCTCGCGTCTCGCGCACTTCGCCCGAAGATTGACCAGCGATTTCGAGCCTGTCGCGCTCGAAGACCCTTCGGCGACGCTCCGAGCACCGTCCATCGCAGCGATCGACGACGAGACGATCGCGCTCGCCGTTCAGCGCTCGGCCGGAGAGCTCGATCAGTCCGTGCTCGTCGAGTCTCGGACGCTCGACGATCGATCGCTCGGACCCCGCATTCGCATCCGCGGACACGAGGGCGTCGCCGAGCAACCCGTCGTCTCTGTCGGAAGAGGCGCGATCGGGGTCGTGACGCGCGGGCCACGCGGGCTCGCGCTTCACCGCCTCCCGCTGGTCGAGTGCCCGCCGTGATCGTCGAGCGGGTCGGCGTTTTCTTGGCGAACGGCCGTGGATTGCCCGTGGCTTGGGTGTCTACTGCGCCGCGAAGAATCGCGCCGCCAGCGAAGGTTTGGACGCCTTCGTTCGTATGACGGTCCGGCTGGCGGTATGCGTCGAGTCCGAGTTCAAATTCATTCGGAGCACAGAGGTCGATAGATGAGTTCGTGGAGGAAGATGGTCGCCGCCCTGATGGTCGGCCCCGCGCTGTTGAGTGGCTGCATCATCCGCACTTCGCCCGGCTACTACGGTGGCGGCACGGTGGTCGGCGGCGGCTATGGCTATGCGCAGCTGCTGCAAATCGGCGGCAACCAGGCCAACTACGGCTACGTGACCATGGGCCCGGGCTTTCAGCCAGACCCCGTCCGCGTCAACGTCGTCTCGGGCGGCGCGTACAACGCGCGCCACATGGGGCTCCCGGGCGGATGCGTGGGCTGGGTCACCCGGACGCCGGACTACATCATTCGCTTTGCGGGGCCGACCAACATGCTTCGGTTCTACGTGGCGGGCAGCACGGACACGACGCTCGTCATCAACTCGTCCGACGGTCAGTGGCACTGCAACGACGACTCGTACGGCAACCAAAACCCGACGGTGACCATCCTCGGCGCGCAGGCCGGACAGTACGACGTCTGGGTCGGCAGCTACCGCCAGGGTGAGCGCGCGAGCGCGGTGCTCAACATCACCGAGATGGATCTCCGCCCCGGCATGTGATGGCGGCTCGAGCGACGGGAGGGTCGCTCGGTCAAGTGCTTCAGCGGGCGTTTCGCCAACCCATGGCGTCGCTGCAATCACCAAACGCCGCGAGGACTCTCCTGGAGATTCTCCGGACAACCTCAGCGTGCGTCGTCAACGGACGGCAGAGCGTCCGTGATGGGCTCACTCGTCGTCGTCGCCACCCACGTCGCGCTTGGGACGCAGGTTGCACTGCAAGATCTTCTTGCGAACGCGCACGGAGTTGGGGGTGACCTCGACGAGCTCGTCCTGATCGATCCACTCCATCGCCGTCTCGATCGTGAGGAGCTTGGGCGAGTGCAGGATCGTGTTCTCGTCTTTGCCGTGGTTGCGGACGTTGCTGAGCTTCTTCTCGCGGATGACGTTGACGTCGGTGTCGTTGGGGCGGTTGTGCTCGCCGACGATCATGCCTTCGTACACAGGGACGCCCGGAGTGATGAAGAACTCGCCGCGCGGCTGAAGGTGAAAGAGCGCGTACGGCGTCGCCTCGCCCATGCGATCGGAGACGATCGCCCCGTTCGCGCGGCGCAGCATCGGGCCGCCCCACGGCTGCCAGCCATGAAATTGTGTGTTGAGCAGGCCGAGCCCGCGCGTCGCCGTCAAGAACTCGCCGCGAAAGCCGATCAAGCCGCGCGAAGGAACCTCGTACTCCACGCGCACGCGCCCGTGGCCGGGGTTGCTCTGGTTGACCATCACGCCGCGGCGCTCGCCGAGGCGCTGCGTGATCACGCCCACGTACGACTCTGGAAGATCGCAGACGACCAGCTCGACGGGCTCGCAGAGCTGTCCGTCGACCTCGCGCGTCACGACCTCGGGGTTGCCCAGCGAAAGCTCGTACATCTCGCGGCGCATGGTCTCGGCGAGGATCGCCAGGGCGAGCTCACCGCGTCCGTACACGAGAAACTGATCGGCCGACTCAGTGTCCTCCACGCGAAGCGCCGGGTTGCGCAGCACCGCGCGGTGCAAGCGCTCGCGCACCTGTCGCGAGGTGACGAACTTGCCCTCGCGCCCGGCGAACGGCGAGGTGTTGACGCCGAACCGCATCTTGATCGTCGGCTCGTCGACCGAGATGCGCGGCAGCACCTCGACGACGGTCGGGTCCGAGATCGTGTCGCCGATCGAGACGTTCTCCATTCCGGCGATCGCGAGGGACTCGCCAGCGCCGAGGGACTGCGCGCGCTTTCGCGCGAGGCCCTCGAAGGAGAGCAGCGTGACGACCTTGGAGTCCTCGGTGCGCTCGGCGCCGATGAGCTTGACCTTGTCGCCCTCGCGGATCGTCCCGCGCACGACGCGGCCGATGCCGAGGCGACCCACGTAATCATCGTGGTCCACCGACGTGACGAGCACCTGGAGCGGCCCGCTCTGATCGCCCTTGGGCGCAGGAACGTACTCGACGATCTTCTCGAACAACGGTCGAAGATCGGTGTTGGTGTCCTCGAGCTTCGTGCGCGCGATGCCCAGCTTGCCGATCGCGTACAGCACCGGAAAATCCGCCTGCTCGTCGGTCGCGCCGAGGTCGCAGAACAGGTCGAACACCTCGGTCACGACGTCCTCGGGTCTCGCGTCGGCGCGGTCGATCTTGTTGATCACCACGATGACCTTGAAGCCCTTCTCGAGGGCCTTGCGCAGCACGAAGCGGGTCTGCGGAAGCGGCCCCTCCGCGGCGTCGACGAGCAGCAGCGCCGCGTCGGCCATCATCAGGGTGCGCTCGACCTCGCCGCCGAAGTCCGCGTGGCCTGGGGTGTCGACGATGTTGAGCTTGTACTCGCCCCAGCGGACCGAGGTGTTCTTCGCGAGGATCGTGATCCCTCGCTCGCGCTCGAGATCGTTCGAGTCCATCACGCGGTCGGGCACCGATTCGTTGTCACGAAACGTCCCCGCCTGGCGGAGCATCATGTCCACGAGCGTTGTCTTGCCGTGGTCGACGTGGGCCACGATCGCGATGTTACGAAGCTTGTCCTGCGGGTGCATTGAAGGCGGCGCGCCGTAGCACGGCGAAGGCTCTTGTGTCACGCGCCGTCCCCCGAACTCGCGAGAATTAACGCCGCGAAGACGACTCGGACCGCGCGAAGCTACGCGCGCGGACCCGCGACAACGCCGCCCTGGGATGCGGTCGTCGTCGAGACGGTGAGCCGAAATCGGCCCGTGTTCGTCGCGCCGAAGCCGTCGACGAAGATCCAGTAGGTCCCCGGCTCGAACACGCGCTCGACACGCGAGCGCTCGTTGAGACCGGCGAGCGGGTCGTCGTTGCACGCGATCTCGCTGCGCTCATCGGCGCACGTCCGACGAACGTGAACGACAGGGTCGTATCCCGCGCTCGTGCGCTGCACCTCGACGCGAAGCGACTCGCGGCGGCGCACGAGCAGTCGAAACACCTGCTCGGGGCTCCGCGCGAGCGAGCCGCACGAGGCGCGAGTCAGGTCGTCTCCGCGGGTCTCGCCCTCGGCGGCGCCGCCCACTGCGATCTCCGGCGCGGCGCGGCACAGCGACGCGAGCCGCGGCCTGTCATCGAGCGAGCGCGCGCAAAACGGACGCCCGTCGCACTCGCGCTGGCTCAGTCGCGCGGCCTCGGCGAGGTTCGCTTCGACGCCTTCGGCGCGAGCGGTCATGAACGCGAGCATCCCGCAGCTCGATCCGTGTCCGCGCTCGCAAGCGGTCCTCGCGCGGGCCGCCGCGCGCACCAGGTCGCGCTCGGTGCCGACGCCGGCGCGAGTGAATCCAGCGGCCAAATCGCAGGCGAGCGCCGAGTCTTCGCCCGAAGTCTGGCACACGCGGATGAGCTCGCCGACCGCCCGAGGAATCTCCGCCGGGATCCCGAACAGCCCCGTCATGCGCAGGTTGGCCGACGCGACGCAGGACCCGTTGGCGCCGCGCTGGCACGCTTGGTCGAGCAGCGGGAGAACGTCGCGCGTGACGAGCTCGTCTTGCGTCGCGACTCCCTCGTGTACGATCGTGTTGACCACCGCGGGGCAGAGAGCGCGCTGCGTTCCATCGCAGACCCGACTCGCGAAGGCGAGCGCGTCGCTTCGTCCGCCAGCGGTCGGAAAGCGAAGCCGCGCCCGAACCGCGAGCGAACAAGCGGCCTCGCTGTTGAGCGCGCAGCCGCGGTCGCCGTAGTCCGCCGCCCGCCGTCCGTCGGGCCGCGCGAGCTCTGCGTAGAAGCGCGACAGCTCCGCGCACGCGACCGCCGAGCCAGCCTCGCACGCGCGATGCAAGATCGGCGCGGCGCGCTCGACGTCCTGAACGACGCCCGTCCCGCGAAGATGCAGCACCGCGAGAACGACGCACGACGGACCGTGCTGCAGCTCGCAGGCGCGTCCCAGCACCAGCGCCATGCGCCGCGGGGTGTCCGGGTGATTCTCGGTTCGAACGATCTCGTAGAGCGCGACGCACCCTTGCACTTCGCGGCCCTCGCAGGCGTGCGCGAAGGCGGTCGCCGCGGACTCGCGAGACTCGGCGCTCCCGCCTCCGTCTCGCAGCGCGAGCTGCCCGAACTCGAAGCATCCGAGCGGCGGGCGACGCTCACACGCCGAACGAAACAGCGCGCCCGCCCGAGCCGCGTCGCGGTCGATTCCGTCTTCGCCCGCCACCATCGCGCGCCCGAGCAAGACGCAACCCATCGCGTTGTCGTCGGCGCACCCGAGGCGAAGAAACCGCGCCATCTCTCGCCGCGCTGGGTCGAAGGGCCCGCGAAACTGCCGCAGCGCGATCGCGTGGTTCGAGCAGCCGACGGCTGAGCCGAGATCGCACGCCCGCCTCGACGTTCGAAGCGCGATTTCGCGATCGAAGAGCGGCCCCTCTGCGCCGCGAATCGCCGACAACTCTGTGCACGACGGTCCGTGGTCGAGCGAGCAGCCGCGCTCGGCCATGCGGAGCGCCGCCGGCAGCTCGGCGCGCTCTCTCAGCACCAGCGAGGCGTAAAGACAGCTCGGAGCGTCGCGCAAGTCGCAGCCCGCCGTGCTCACGCGCAGCGCCGCGCCGAGGTCGCTCGCGCGCCTCGCGGCGTCAGCGCCGCCGCGATCCTCGGCGATGTACGTCGCGGCGAGCTGGCGGCAGCGGGTCGGGCTCGCGCGGCACGCGGCCACGTCTCGATCGACCTGCGTCAACGTCGCGGTCGCGGTCGAGCTCGAGCGTTGCGCGCTCGCGACGCACCCCGTGAGCACCCATGAAATCAAGAGCCCCCAGCGCCTGGAGCGCGCATCGATCATTGCGACATCGTAGCATCGATGCGCAGCCGCGATCTCGCTACGGCCGGCAGTCGTAGCGCTGATACTCGACGCCACGCTCGCTGCGCGCCGCGTACACCGCGCCGCCTTCGTCCGGCACGAAGAACTCTCGAAACGTCTCTTCTGCCCCTTGATTGGCGCGGATCGCAACCTGCCCGAGCACGGCGCCGCGCGAGCCCTCGAGGCAAACGAGCACGAGCCTGTGCGGGGCGTCGATCGCGGCGTCCTGCCCGACCGGCGTGCGATCGGGGCCGGCGACGGCGAGGTAGATCGTTCCTGCGCGGTCGGAGTCGAGCAGGAGGATCTGCACCGCTTGCATCGGCACACGCAGCTCCCTCGTGTAGACGTGGTCCTCCGACGGGCGCGCGAGGCGCGTCACGTACACGCGGCCTGCCTCTGTCTCTGTGATTCCTGCGCGAAGAAACGCGGTCCCGTCGCGCGTCGGACGGCCGGGAACGGTGTCGCGCGCGCCAGCGTCGCCGACGAGCGGAGTTCCGTCAGTGCGCCCCGCGCGAACGAGCCGCGTGTGTTGCCGCTCGAGCAAGATCTCGTCGCGGTCCACGATCGTGCTCGTGACGTTTCCCGCATGCTCGATCCCCGAACCGACGATGGGAATGCGGCCGCGCTCTCGACCGTCTGCGTCGAGCACCGCAACGCGCTCGTCGAGCAGTCGATCGGTCACGACGAGAGAACCATTGGGGCCGAGCACCAGGTCTTGCGGCGCGCGAAGCGACAGCGCGATCGGCGCGAGCAGACTCCCATCTCGCGCGAAGCGCTGCAGCCGTCGGTTGACTTGATCGAGGACGATCACCGTTCCGTCGGGCTGCACCACGAACGCCATCGGCGCCTCGGGGTTTGCCTCGTCCGGTCGCGTCCGTCCCACCTGCCCGGCGTCGCGTCCCCACTCGGCGCGCGCCAGCACTTCGCCCTGCCCCCTCCGTCGCGACGCGTCGCTCTCGGCCGCGCTCGCCGACGCGTCCGCTTGCGATAGGGCGGTCGGCCGCGATTGATCGTCCGCTCCCTCACCAGCGCCACTCGAATTCGTGTGCGTGTGTCCGCTCGCGCTCACCGACGGCTGCGGCGCGCACGACCCGGACTTCGCGGCGACGAACACCGCGATCACAAGCAGCGCGATCCCCGCGGTGAGCGCGACCCATCTGCGGCCCTGCGGCGCGTTGCCAACACTGTCAGCCATCACGAGGTCCATGACGCTTCCACGGAGGATCGCGCTCTGCACAGTGGGATAGATTCCTCCCGCAGTGTGGGAGGGTCTCCTATCGATGGCACACATCGGTTTTCGAACGCTCGTGCGTCACAAACGTTCATTCAGCGACGGTGTGTGTGCGTCCAAGAACGATTCACTGCACGATCATTCGGGTCTCGTGTGAGGTTCGCAACGACGCGCTGCGACAACGATTTCTGGCACACATCGGTTCTCTCACGTGGCCCGAAGATTGTATTCTGAGCGGCAGTTCGAAGCTGAGGAGCCTAAGTCCGCGTGAAGACCAATCATCGTTCGACGAGCGCCGCTCGAGTCCTCGTTCTCTCGATCGCCACTGCGCTGGGCGCCTGCTCTGCAGAAGGCGAGCTCATCGCAGACCTCGAACCGGTGGAGGCCGACGACATCTCGGGCGTCGCCGAGACGGGCGACGAGATCACCGCGACCTATCCAGCCGGGACGGCGGCGCGCACCAACGCGTCGCTCAATCTTCGAAGCAGCGCGAGCACCCGCGGCCGAGTGATCACGGTCATGCCGTCGGGCTCGCGCGTGACGCTGGTGACAGGGCGTCCCCAGGGCGGCTGGTATCAGGTCACGTTCAACGGTGACAGCGGCTGGGCCTTCGGCAACTACCTGGTTGCGAGCGGCTCGACCGGCGGAACGCCTCCCCCATCGGGACCGACCACCGACCCCGGCACCGCGGACTTCACTGGCCAGCGCGCGCGAGCGCTCGCGAGCCGTCGCTTCTCGTACTGGTGGGGCTTCGCCAAGCTCGACATGCGCGGGCCCGACGTGGTCGGCGCCGGATCGTGCTCGGGCAGCTGTCCGAGCTGCTCGCACTCGGGATCGTACGGCGCAGACTGCTCCGGCTTCGTCTCGAAGGTCTGGCAGGTCCCTTCGTGGAACGCGATGGACCGCTACACCGGCAACCAATACACGACCGACTCGTTTCGCAACACGACCGGCAGCGGCGCGTGGTCGCAGATCTCCCGCGGCAGCGCTCGGCCGGGCGACGCGCTCGTCTATCGCAGCGGAGGCCGCGGTCACATCGTGTGGATCATGTCCGGCGATCCGTTCGGCTCACCCGAGGTCATCGAAGCGCGCGGCTGCTCATTCGGCATCGTTCACAACAACCGCTCGTTCGGCTCCGAGTACGTCGGCGTTCGCCGCCGCTAAGCTCTTGGCTCGCCGCCCGCTGCGCGCACGGTGTGTGCTCGCAGCGCACCTCACCGAGACGATAGGCTCTCTGCTCGCCGACCCCGATGCCTGACTTCACCCTGCCACGCACGATCGCCGCCGCGCTGCTCACCGTGACATCAGCGTCGCTCGCGGGATGTGCGACGGGGGTCGTCAGCGAAGGCGACAACGGCGTGAAGAGCAACCCGAGCATGTTCGCCGAGATCCTCGCGGGCGCCCCTGCGACGAGCATCGCGTCCGCGTGCGTGCTCGAGTCCGACGAGGGCGCGTGCGCGGCGTCCCTGGTGGCCCCCGCGGTCGTCCTCACCGCGGGCCACTGCGTCTCCGGACGATCGACGTTTCGCGTGCGCTGCCCGAACGCGGGAGACTCCGCCGAGCGCACGAGCGTCGAGACCGCCATCGCCCCCAGCTACCCAGGCGGCGGCGAAATGATCGACGCGCGCCGAGGAAGCAACCTCGCGCTCATTCGACTCGACCGCCCGTTCGCCGCGAGCGCGGCCGCTCGCGTCGTGCTCGAGCACCCGCCGGTGCGCCCTCGAGGGATGGCCGTCGGGCGCGTCAACACGCGCGGCGTCGCAGAGCTCATGGTGAGCCGCGCGTTCGTGCTCAACTACCTCGAGCCGAGCAACGGCTACTCGATCGGCGTCGATCGCGTGATCGTGCAGCCCGGCGACGCAGGCGGAGGCCTCTACGACTCCGACACGCAAGTGCTCTTCGGCGTCGCGTCGTCGAGCATGGCGGTGACCGCGTGCCGCGTTCGTTCGGTGTGCTCACAGTGGGCGTCGATCGCGCCTTCGGCGACGTGGTTTCGCGCGACGCTGCAACGGTGGGGACAGGCGCTCAACATGGGCGACCCGGGCGACATCGGCGAAGAGCCCGCGCCCGACGGAGGCGCGCCTCCACCGCCGCCGCCCGATGGCGGTGGAGATCCAGGCGACATCGGAGACCCTGGCGACATCGGAGAGCCCGGTGACGCAGGCGTTCCCGCATCGATGCCGCCACCGACCGGAGGCGACCCGTGTTCGAGCAACACCTCGTGCGCGGCCTGCACGAGCGTCTCGGTCTGCGGATGGTGCAACGGACGCTGCGCGCTCGGCGTCCCCTTCGGGCCGATCGACTCCGCCATCTGCGCAGGTCAGCGCTGGCATTGGCGCGCCAGCGACTGCCGATAACCGCAACCATCAAGGGGCGAGCGGCATCGGCGGCCCGGGGACTCCGTCGGGGGCGAGCGTCGCTCCCATGATCCGCAGCATCACTTTGCGGGCGCGCTTCTTGTCGATCTCGCCTCCGGCGCTCGCGCGCATCAGAAACACGTTCGACAGCCCCTCGATCGCGAGCAACAACCCGCGCAGCACCAGCGGATCGATCCGACGCCCCTGAGAGAGCTGGATCTCTCGATCGAAGATCGCCGCGATCGTGTCGAGCTGATCCTCGCGTCGCCGCTCGAGCGGCGAGCTCGGTCGCATCGCCTCCGCCTGGAGCACGCGCAAGAGCTGCCCCGCTTCGGTGTGAAAGTCCAAGAAGCTCCACAGCCCCGCCTGCAGCTTGCCCCACGCGTCATCGTGCTCGGCGATCGCGCGGTGGATGCGTTCGATCACCTTCGCACACGCGATCTCGTAGAGCGCGAGCAACACCTCGTCGCTGTTTCGAAACGCGCGATAGAAGGTCCGCCGCGCCACGCCCCCCGCCTTCACCAGCTCGTCGACAGTCGGGTCGCGCGCGCCTCGCTTCGCGAACACCTCGGACGCGCCCTTCAAGATCCGATGCCGCGTCAAATCGAGGTCCAGCGGATCGGACTCGCCCTGCGCGCCGCGCGGGGCTGTCGTCGAGGATGTCGTCTTCATGACACAGTTAGTCTACCGATCATGCGGGCGATAAACAACAACTCTTCCTGTAAGTTCACAGGTGTTCTGCAGAGAATCCCATAGCAATCTCGCAGCAAGACAAACCATGAGACACGATCAGGATCCATGAATGATCGTCTTCGTGACTCGAAGACGAAGATTCCCAGCATTTTGTGACACAAGACGATGGCACACAGAAGTTCTCACGCCGTCGCTCCAACCACGATTCGCCATGCATCGACGACCTCTGCGCCAACAGCTAGCAGGGCCCATTCACCGACGGGCGCAACACCATCCAGAGCGCCTGTCGCCAGTGAATCGCGCCTCCGCCTGAGCGGTCACGCCACGGCGGCGGTGCCGTCCGAGCTCGGCGCGCGCTCGTCCTTCTTGAGCTTCACGCCGACGAGCTTGCTCACGCCGGGCTCTTCCATGGTCACGCCGTAGAGCACGTCGGCCATCACCATCGTGCGCTTGTTGTGCGTGATCATGATGAACTGCGATCGATCCGTGAGCTCGCGGACGAGGTCGTTCAATCGAATGACGTTGGCCTCGTCGAGCGCCGCCTCGACCTCGTCCAAGAGACAGAACGGCGACGGTCGGTACATGAACAGCGCGAACAGCAGCGTCACGGCGGTCAGCGTCTTTTCGCCGCCGGACATCGCCTCGAGGTTCACCAGCTTTTTTCCAGGTGGCTGCGCGATGATCTCGATGCCGGTCTCGAGCATATCGTCAGGGTTGGTGAGCTGCAGCTTGCCGAAGCCTCCCCGAAACAGCCTCGGAAAGATCCGCTCGAAGTGCCCGGCCACCGCGTCGAACGTCTCTTTGAAGCGCTTCTTCGACTCGCGGTTCATCTGCTCGATCGCCTGCTCGAGCTGGTCGAGCGCGCGCTCGAGGTCCGCCTTCTGCTCGGCGAAGAATTTTTGCCGCTTCTCTTGCGCCTTGTACTCGTCGATCGCGCCGAGGTTGACGTCGCCCATGCGATCGAGCGCCGTGCGCAGCTCTTCTGAGCGCGCCCGCTCACCCTCGCCCGGCGGCGGACGCATGTGATAGTCGCCGATGACTCGCGGCAGAACGACGCCGTACTTCTCCGCGGCGCTCTGCACGAGGTGCTCGGTGGCGATCTGCTCCTCGCGGTGCCGCAGCTCGAGGTCGCTGAGCTGCTTGTTGAGCTGGTCTCGCTTCGTTCGCGTCGATCGCGCTCGGCCCTCGCCCTCGCCGAGCTCGTTGCGAAGCGAGTCGAACGACTGCTTGATCGCTCCGAGAGAGTCTCTCAGCTTCTGCGCGTGCTCGACGCCAGCGCTGATCGCCGCAGCGAGCGACCCCTCGGTCGACGTCGCGCGCTCTTGGGTGTCTCGGAGCTGCTCGAGCTCGGCCGTGAGCCGCTCTTCGCGCTGCGTGAGCTCGACGCCGCTCTTCTCGAGGCGTGCGATGGCGTTGCGAACCGCGGTCGCGCGCTCGCGCTCGCGCGCCGAGAGGACCTTCGCGTCCGTGACCTGCTGCGACGCGCGCTCGACCTCAGCTCTCCACGCGAGCGTCTCTTGCTCGTCGGACATGAGCCCCTCGCGCGCCGCGTCCCGTCGGAGCTCCGACTCGCGAAAGGCGCCGTCGTACGCGAGGTCCTCGCGCTCCATGTCCTCGAGCCCTCGCGTGACCTCCGAGAGCTCCTTCTCGAGCTCGCCTCTGCGCACGCCGATCCGGGTGAGCTCGGCTTCGTGCGCCTTGGCGTCGCGATCGACGGACAAGAGCGCGAGCTCTTGCGCGTGAAGGTCGGCGCGCGCGGCCTCGAGGTCGGTCTGCGCGGTTCGAACGCGCTCGCGCGCGGCGTCGAGCTCTGCCGCGAGCTCGTCGACGAGCGAGCCCAACGCGTCGGCCCGCGGCTCGAGGGCGCGGATCTCCGCGTGCGTTCCGAGCAGACCGGCGCCGGCCTTTTCGGCAACTCCGCCGATGACGCGGCCGCTCGGCTCGAGGACGTCGCCGTCGCGCGTGACGTACACGAACGCGCCGCCGACCGCGCGAAACGCGCGCACCGCGTGCTCGATGCTCGTCGCCAACACCACCGGCGCGAGCAGCGCTCGAACCGGCGCGGGAACATCCCCCTCCGCGCGCAGCCGCGGATAGAGCATCCCTTCGATTCCTTCGGCGCCCGGGTGCTCGATCACGGGCGGATCGCGATCGTCGTCGTCCCCCGACGCCATCGCGGCGCGCCCGCGATTTTGCCCGCGAAGCCACTGCGCGAGCGTCGCGGCCGACTCGGGGCTCGAGACGCGCACGTCCTGCCACCGATCCGAGAGCACCGCTGCCACCGCCGCCGCGTACTCCGGTGGCGCGGCGATCGCGTCGGCCACGAGGCCCTGCGTCTGCGCGGCCTGCTCGCGCAAGAGCGCTTGAACGCCCTTGCCCACGCCCTCGTGCCGCGAGGCGACCTCGCGCAACGCGTGGAGCCTCGCGCTCGCGCGCTGATGCTCTTGCTTGACCTCCGCGAGCTTTCGCTCGACGCCGTCGCGCTCGGCGCGAAGGGGCCCGATCGACGACTCGAGGGCGGTCTTTCGATCGGCGATCGCGTCCTTCTGCGCGCGCAGCGTCGCGAGCTTGTCCAAGACGCCCGCGCCCTCGGCGGTCAGGTCGTCCGCGCGCTTCTCCACCGCGCGCGCTTCGGTGTCGAGCCGGTTCTTTCGCGCTTCGAACTCGATCATCCGCCGCGAGAGGGCGTTGCGCGACGCCTCGGCGCCCGCGAGGATCTTCTCGGCTTCGCTGACGACGCGACGGTGTTCGTTGAGCCGCGCCTCTGCTGCGGCCACGCGCTCGCGCAGCTCGCGCAGCGCCTCGTCGGCGTCCGCGAGGCGCATGGTCGCGGCGTATTCGGCCTCGGCGAGCGACTCGAGGTTCTCGGTGAGCTGCGCGCTCTCTTGCGCGAGCAACGTTCGTTGCCCGGCGATCTCGCCGAGCTCGCGCGTCGCGTCGACGTGGCGCTTCTTGGCGAGCGAGAGCTGATCGCGCGTTCGAACGAGCTCGGCCTCGAGTCGTCTCACCTCGTTGTCGGCCTCGAAGCTCTCGCGCTGCGCGCGCTCGAAGCGCTGCTCGACCTCGAAGAGCGCGGCGCGCGTGAGCTCGGTCTCTGCGTCGAGCCTCGCGAGCGCCGCGGACACGCCCATGTGCTCAGCCTCGACGCGCTCGAGCGAGCTGACCGTAACGCGCGAGACCGCCACGAGCTCGAGCAGCTTGTGCGCCGCGAGGTACAGCTCGACGTCGCGCAGCTCGGCGCGGACCGATTTGTAGCGCTCGGCCTTCTGCGCCTGGCGCTTGAGAGTCGCGAGGGATTTGTCGATCTCGGTGAGGATGTCGCCGACGCGCAAGAGGTTCTGCCGCGTGAGCTCGATCTTCTTTTCGGCCGCTTTTTTGCGGGCTTTGAAGCGCGTAATGCCCGCGGCCTCTTCGATGAACGACCGGCGATCCTCGGGCTTGGACGTCACGATGAGGCCGACTCGCCCCTGCTCGACGACCGAGTACGCGCGCGCGCCCGCGCCGGTGCCCAAGAACAGCGACACCACGTCCATGAGCCGCACCGGAACGCGGTTCAAGAAGTACTCGCTCGTCCCGTCGCGGTTGAGCTTTCGCGTGACGGCGATCTCGTTGTAGGCGGCGAACTCCGCCGGCGCGAGCCCGTCCCGGTTGTCGAAGGTGATCGTGACCTCGGCGAACGAGTGCGCAGCGCGCTTCTCGCTGCCGGCGAAGATCACGTCCTCCATGGCCTTTCCGCGGAGGTTCTTCGCGCTCTGCTCGCCGATGCACCAGCGGATCGCGTCGACGGTGTTCGACTTGCCGCAGCCGTTGGGGCCGACGATCGCCGTGATGTCGTGCTCGAACGTCAACACCGTTCGATCGACAAACGACTTGAATCCCTGGATCTCGAGCTTGCGAATTCGCATCGGCCGTCACGAAGCTCCGGCGGGCAGGTCCTTCGACCACCGCGCGGATCGGGATCCCGCTGGAAGACCACGGGAGCATCGCCGTATACAGCTTTTTCGAGGCCGGTTACAGCGCGCGCGACCCCCTCGAACGGCGGTACGATTCCATCGATGGCCCTGCGGATCGTCGCCGTCGCGGATACACACACGTTCGAGAGGGATTTTCGCGAGATCCCCGACGGAGACGTCTTCGTTCACGCTGGCGACCTGTGCCGCGGAGGCCGACTCTCGGAGCTCGAGTGGGTCGCCGGCTGGATCCGCGCGCTGCCGCATCGATTCAAGATCGTCGTTCCCGGCAACCATGATTGGAGCTTCGTGCGGTCACCCTTCGAGTCGCGTGCGCTGTTCGGCGACGGCGTGATCATCCTCGAAGACAGCGAGACGGTGATCGAGGGCGTGCGCTTCTGGGGCTCTCCGTGGCAGCCAGAATTTCACGACTGGGCCTACAACCTGCCGCGCGGAGCGCAGCTCGCAGAGAAGTGGGCGCTCATCCCCGAGAGCACCGACGTGCTAATCACCCACGGCCCGCCCGAGGGAATCGGCGATCGAACGATCACCAACGGCCGACAGGGCTGCGCGGATCTGCTCGCGCGAGTTCGCGAGCTGCAACCCAAGCTCCACATGTTCGGACACATTCACGAGGACGGCGGCGCGTGGAAGCACGGCCCAACGTGGTTCGCAAACGTGACGACGTGGGAGTGCGAGCGCGACCCCACCGTGTTCGACGTCGATGCGAACGGCGCCGAACCCGTGAGCGTCCCTCCGCGCACCACGCGATAGGACGAGATGAGCGCAGCGGGGAAGCGCCGCGCGGTTGGTCCTCCATAACTCGAGTATTTCTGACGGGCTGTGGCAGGTCGAAGCCGCGAATCGCCCGACGAAACACTCGCGTGATCGAGGACCGTCCCCGTGCTGGTCATCGCTGACAGATCGGGCCGAACCCAGTCGCGTTGCAGCGCAACGTTCCGTCGCAGCGATTGCCAGGACAGCACGGGCGATTCTCGGTTCCGCAGAGGCACAGCGGTCCGAACCCTGTGCCCAGGCAATTGATCCCGGTGTCGCAGGTGGTCCCGTTGCAGCACGGCTGATCACGACCTCCGCACACGCAGATCGGACCGAACCCAGTCATCGCGCAGAAGATCCCGGGATCGCAGGTCGTCCCGCTGCAACAGACGGTGTTGCGCTGTCCGCAACGGCAGAAACTGCCCCCCATTTCGTCCATGCACAGCGTGCCCGACGCGCACGTTCGTCCCGCACAACAGCGCTGGTTGCGCGCGCCGCAGGGCTCGCATGTCCCCGCACCGTTGCAGAGCGTCCCGGACTCGCACGGCGACGCGCCGGCGCAGCAGGGCTGCCCGCTCCGACCGCAGGCGACACACCGGTTGGCCGAGCACAATGTTCCGGCGACGCACATCGAGCCGGCGCAACACGGTTGGCCCGTAGCGCCGCAGTCGACGACGCACGTCCCCGAACGACAGGTCCCCGCCTGACAAAGGTCTCCATTGCAGCAGCGCTCGGTCGCTCCGCCGCACGCGGCGCACGTTCCGTTGACGCAAACAGCGTTCGCGATGCAGGAGACCGCGCCTGCGCAGCACGACTCGCCGCGCCCTCCGCACCGCACCATCACTCCACTGTCGATCGTCGCGTCGATCCCGCTGTCTCGAACGTCGCTCGTGTCGCCCGTGTCCGAGGCGTCGCGCGCGTCCGCCGCGGCATCACGCAACAACGGCGTCGGAACGCTCGCGATCGCCACGCAATCACCGAGATCACCACAGGTCCGTCCCGAGAGCTCACACAGCTCTTGCTGCGAACAGATCGTCGGTCCCCCCACCCGCGAGCACTCATCGGGATTGGCGCGGCGCGCGCACGACGCGGGAAGAAACACACGAATTCGACCTGTTTCGCCGGGCGTAAACTGAAACGTCAAGTTGCGACGCAGCGTCAGTCCGCCAGACGAGAGCGACACGAGCAGACTGGTGCTCGCGTCGTTGCGCTGCCGACGCGACGGCACGACGCCAAACGACGGCGCCCCTGCGTCGACGTCGTCCACTCGCCATCGGTGGTCTGGTGGCGTCTCCGGCGGAATGAACTGCACCCCGTCGCGAACCGCCGCGGTGACCTGCCACGGCTGCGTTCGCGGCAGATCCGACTCGACGAGGATGACCACCCCCGTTGGCGGGCCTGACGTACAGGCGCCGCACGCCAACACGGTCATCCACAGAATCGTCCGATTGGACACCACCGCAGCATACCCGATCTGGCGCGCGATCAGCCGCCGGAGACCCCGTCGACGCGCATCGAGGTGTCGGCGCTATCTGGACTCGAATCCGAACCCGTCATCACGTCGACGCTCGCCTCCGGCTGCGCGTCCGCTGCAGAGTCCGTCGCATCGTCCACCATCGCGTCTTGCAGCGACCCGTCGGTCCCCGCGTCCGCTGCGGTCGCGAGAACACAGTGCGTCGAGTTCGTCGAACAGGTCGTGCCCGAAGGACAGCCCGCAGCGCAGGTGCTCACGCACAAGCCGTCGGCGCAGCTCGTTCCTGTCCCGCATGGATTCGCGCCGCACGTTCGCGAGCCCGCTGGATTGAAACAAACGTTGCGTCGCACGTCCCGCGCGTATGCGCAGCGATTGCCCATCGAGCAGTCGCCGTCCGAAGAGCACGGCGCCCGACAGAATCCCGCCGAACAGACGAGCGGATCGTTGCACTCGCTTTGGACGATGCAGTCCGATCCCGAGGTGCGCGTGGCGACGCACGCGCTCGACGGCGCCAGCAGCGAGAACGCAACGAGCGCAAGAAACCAGCGTTGGTTCATCATCGGTGGATTGTGCGCGCGCCTCTCCGTCACGCGCAACAATCCGGCTACCCCGCCGCGACCGCGAACTGAAGCTTGTGCAATCTCGCGTAGATGCCGTCTTTCTCGAGCAGCTCGTCGTGCGTGCCGCTCTCGGCGATCTGTCCCTTGTGAAACACCAGGATGCGGTCGGCGTTGCGAATCGTGCTGAGTCGGTGCGCGACGACGATGGCGGTTCGGCCCTCGAGCGCCCGCTCGATCGCCTGCTGAACGATCGACTCGGTCTCGCTGTCGACGCTCGAGGTCGCCTCGTCGAGCAACAAGATTTCTGGTGCGCGATAGAGCGCGCGCGCGAGCGCGATGAGCTGCCTCTCTCCCGCAGAGAAGTTGGCGCCGCGCTCGTCGACCTTGGTCTCGAGCCCTCTTCCGCGACGGGACAACACGGAGTCGAGACCGACGTCCTTCGCGCATCGCTCGGCGCGCGCACGATCGGGCGTGTCCGTCCCCACCGCGATGTTCGTCAGCACGTCGCCAGGAAACAAATACGCGTCCTGCGGCACCACCCCGAACTTCGCTCGCAGCTCGTCCGAACGCGTCCCTCGCACATCGACGCCGTCGACCAGCACCGCGCCGTCGTTGACGTCATAGAGGCGTTGGACGAGCGAACACACCGTGCTCTTACCCGCGCCTGTCGCTCCGACGAGCGCGACGGTCTCTCCGCGATGAATCACCAGATCGACGGCGCGGAGAACGTCCTTGCCCTTGCCGTAGGAGAACGTCACCCGATCGAATCGGATCCGCGGCGCGCTCGGGTCGGCCTTGCCGCTCTTGCTCGCGTCGAGCTCACCGTCAGGCTCGGGATTGCCGAGGAGCTGAAAGATGCGCTCGGCGCCCGCCATCGAGCTCTGCAGGATCGTGTACTTGCCCGAGAGCTCGCGGAGCGGCTCGAAGAAGCGCGAGATGTACTGCACGAACGCGACGAGCGTTCCGATCGTGGCGGCCTCGGTGTTGGCGCCGGCCGCCCGCGCGCCGACGAAGAGCAGCGTCGCGGTGCACACCGTCGCGAACATCTCGACCACCGCGAACAAGAGCGCGTCGTAGCGGATCGACTGGTGATTCGCCTCGCGATACGCGCGGTTGATCTCGTCGAACTCGCGCTGACACCGCTCTTGCTGACCGTACGCCTGCACGACCGACACGCCCGCGACCTGCTCGCCGAGGTACGTGTTCAACCGGGCGGTCTTCGTTCGAATCTCGCGAAACGCCTCGCGCGCGCGGCGTCGAAAGCGGTCGACCAGCAGCGCGAGCGGCGGGACCGCGACGAAGGCGAAGAGCGAGAGCTTCGGCGACAACACCAGCATCGCCACGACGATGCGAACGAGCGTGATCACGTCGCCGAGCGCCGAGACCGCCCCCGACGCGAAGAGCTCGCCCAGCGCGTCGACGTCGTTGGTCACGCGCGTCACGAGCCTGCCCACCGGCTGACGATCGAAGAACGCGAGCCGCTGCTTCAGCAAGAATGAAAACGTGTGCTCGCGCAGCGCGGCCATCGACTTCTGGCCGACCCACTGCATCGAGTACATCTGCACGAAGCGAACGGCGAACTCGAGCACCAGCAGCGCCGCGAGCGCCAGCGCCGCGCGCGTGAGCGCTCCCGGAACGCCCCTCACGATCCCGTCGTCGATCGCAGCGCGCATCAGCCTCGGCTGCGCCACGAGCAGCTCGCTCGCGAGCGGCATCATCGCGAGGGACACGAAGAACGCGACGCGGTACGGCCGAACGAAGGGCCAGAGCTTCTTCAAGAGCGCGGCGTCGTAGACCTTTCCGAGGCCGCCCTCTTCGTGAAAGGCTTTCTCGACTTCGGCGCCGGTCTTCGCCTCGGGCTTCTCACCGGCGGGCTTGTCGCCCTTGGTCTCGTCTCGGTACGGCGTGGCCATCACTCCATCGCCTCCAGCTCGGCCTCGAGCCGCTGATGCTCGGCGAGCCGCGCGTACAGCCCTTTTCCGCGAAGGAGCTCTTCGGGCGTTCCCTCTTCGACGACGCGACCGTCTTCGAGGACGATCACTCGGTCGCAGCGAGCCGCAGCGGCGATCCGATGCGTCACGAGCAAGAGCGTCCTGCCCGAGGCCGCGCGGTCGATCGCGTCGAGGATGAGCGACTCAGTGCGCGCGTCCACCGCCGAGAGCGGATCGTCGAGCACGAGCACCTTCGGCGCCGCGAGCAGCGCCCGCGCGAGGGACACGCGCTGCTTCTGTCCGCCCGAGAGCTGAACGCCGCGCTCTCCGACGATCGTGTCGAAGCCGTCGCCCATCGTCGCGACCTCTCCGGCGAGCTGCACCTCCGTGGCCGCTTCTTTCGCTCGCCGAACGTTGTCGGCCTGATCGGGGTCCCCCGTCGCGAACGCGATGTTTCGCGCGATCGTCGAGGAGAACAAGAACGCCTCTTGCTGCGCGAGACAGACGTTGGCCCGCAGCGTCGCCAACGGGACCGAACAGATGTCGTGTCCGTCGAGGAAGACCGCTCCGTCGGGCGTCGGCAACATCCGCGTGACGAGCTGCGCGAGCAGGCTCTTTCCGCTGCCCGTCTTGCCGACGATCGCGAGCGAGCTGCCCGCGGGAACCGAGAACGTCACTCCGTCGAGCAGCGCTCGACCGTCGACCGCGTAGCGAAGCCTGTCGACCCGTATTCCACCGCGGATTTCTTCGGCAGAGAGCACAGAGCCCCCTGCGCTCGGCGCGACGTCTACGACGTCGGGCCTGGCGACGAGCACCTCGTTGATTCGCTCGAGCGACGCCTTTCCGCGAGCGAGGATCGAGACGATGTACCCGAGCGCCACGGTCGGCCACGCGACGAGCGCGATGTGCCCCTGAAAGGCGAGGATGTCGCCGACAGTGGCCTCCCCTCGCTGCACCAGGCTGCCGCCGTACCAGAGCACGATCAGCGCGGCGACCGCGGCGCTCGTGCCGAGGATGGGCCACAGCGATCCGCGCAAGCGCGCGAGCGACAGGTTGGCTTCGAGCGAGTCGTTCGAACGCTTGGTAAACGCTTTCTCCTCGGGACCCTCGAGCTGGTACGCGCGAACGACGCGCATGCCCGCCAACGTCTGCTGAACGCTCTCGCTGAGGGCGCCGATCGCGTCTTGCGTCGCGCGCGATCGAGCGAACAGCGGCTTCGCGAAGAAGCGCGTGAGCACGAGAAACAGCGGAAACGGCGCCAGCGACGCGAGCGTGAGCTTCCAAGACCGCGCGAACATGAGCGGGAGGTTGACCGAGTACGCGATGACCGCGTTGACGACGTTGAGCGCGCCGAAGCCGACGAGCAGACGCACCTGCCCCAGGTCATTGGTCGCGCGAGACATCACCTCGCCGGCGCTCATTCCGCGAAAGAAAGCGGGCCCGAGCGTGTGCAGTCTCGCGAGGATCTCCCCACGCAAGCGGTACTCGATGTTGCGCCCGCCGTTGAAGATCCAGACGCGAGAGGTGACGCGGGTCATCGCGGCGAGCACCGCGACGATCATCATGGTCAACGCGATGCGCATCCCGTCGTCCGCGCGCGCGGTCACGATCGCGTTGACGGCCCCTCGAACGAGCTGCGGAACGAGCGCCGCGAACGTCGTCGACAACACGAGAAACGCCGAGCCGATCGCGAACTCGCGACGATGCGCGCGCATGAGCGACGTCACAGTCCATCGCGCGTCCGGAGCGATCGGCAGAGGCTCTTCGCTCGCTCGCGGAGAGTTGGTCTTGCGCGCAGCAGTCGCCGCGACTTCCACAGAGTCGACAGACATGAGCGCGCGGGAGTCTGCGGCCAACACCGCGCGAGCGGGAGGGGGGACGCTGGCGAAATCGCGGTCGCGCCGATTCGGCAAACTCCGCGACGAAACCGCTGATCGAGGCGCACGCGAACGCCAGAACGACCAACGCCCCGTCGAGCTGCAGAGACCGCTCAGCCGCCGTCGGGCGCAGACGCGTCGCTGCTGTCGGCCAGCGGCGCGACGCCACTGTCGAGCACAGGCGCGACGCCGCTGTCGAGCGCAGGCGCGACGCCGCTGTCCGACGAGGACGCATCGCCGCCGTCACCGCCGCCGGAGTCGAGGGCCGGACAGCCGCTGTCTGCCATCATGATGGGCGAGCATCGGCCGTGGACGCTGTTGCCGCCGTAGGCGAAGGCGCAGTACTGGCCCTCGCCGCACTCGGTCGGATCGTCGCACTCGGGCAAGCAGAGGCCAGGCTGCCCGCAAGACTCGCTGTTGGTGACCGACACACAAAATCGACTGACGCACTCAGCCGAGCGCGAGCAGCGCCGCGCGCACACGCCGTTGGGCGCGCCGTAGCACCCCTCGCTCGGCGCGCACTGCTCGTCTCGCGAGCACGCGACGGTCATCTTGGGCCGGCAAGAGCGGAGGATTTCGAACTCGGGCCCCTCGCGCACGCCGTCGCCGTCGGGACCGCTGTCCGGGACGATCCCGCGAAAGTCGTACCTCCCGCAGACAAACGAGCCCGGGCACTCGCGCGACTGCGTGCAACGCCCGACGCAGGTGCCTGTCGCACGGCCGTCAGCGCTCGCGTCCTGCGCGAGTTGAAAATTGCACACGAGCGACTCGCACTCGGTCGCGCGCGCGCACGCCGCGCCGTTGTTGAGGCCGGGAGCGCGACACGCCCACCACGCCACAGCGCAAGCCACGACGAGAGCCAAGGCTGGCGCGATCGCGACGCGGCCTCCCCGAGCGGGCACGGACGATCAGCCCTTCGCTGCGTCGGCGGCGGAGGTCGCCTGCGCTCCCGCCTTCTCGCGGGCGTCCTTCAAACGCGCAGCCTTACCCTCGAGGTTGCGAAGGTAGTACAGCCGCGAGCGGCGGACGACGCCGCGGGCCACGAGCTCGACCTTGTCGATGCGCGGCGAGTGGATCGGAAAGATGCGCTCGACGCCGACGTTGTACGAGACCTTGCGCACGGTGAACGTCGCGCCGACGCCGCCGCGGCGCTTGCGGATCACCTGGCCTTGAAAGACCTGGATGCGCTCCTTGTCGCCCTCGACGACCTTGTAGTGAACGCGAACCGTGTCGCCGACGCGAAAAGCGTCGTCGTTGGCCTTGGCGATGCGGTCCTTGTGGAGCGACTCGATAACAGGATGCTGGCTACCCATGACTGCTACTCACTGAGCCCCCGGCGCAGCGCGACTTCGCGGGCGAACGGGAGGGGAAAAAAGGGGTCGGGAAGAAACCACGCGCGACGGGACCTGTCAATCGCGACAGGCCGAGAAGGCTCAAGCCCCCTCGTCGCCAAACAGCCGATCGAAGATGATCGCCGCCGCTCCGCGGACCGGGAGGTGGTTGTAGACCCCGGGACGAATCGGGGCGAGGTGAAGTTCGGCGCGCTCGAGGACGGCGTCGACCAGACCGTACCCGGTGCCAAAAACGATCAGCGCAGGGCGATCGGTGGCCCGGAGCTCTGCTCGGGCTTCCTCGAAGCTCTTCTTCGAGCGCGACGCCCGCGCTGCCGTCGTCACGAGCAGGGGCTCGCGTCCTTCGCGGGCGCGGACGTCGGCGATCGCTTCATCGATCGACGCGATGGGCTCGACCAGCGACAGCGCCTCGCTTCGCTGCGGAACGCGCTCTTTGCCCTCACCGTCCCGCCAGTAGCCAGCGATGTGCTCGACCAGCGCCCGCTGCGCCTGCACCGGCGTCACGATGTAGTACCGCGCGAGCGCGTAGGTCCGCGCCGTCCGGGCGATGTCGTGCACGTCGAGGTTGGTGATGGACGTCGTGATCACCGAGCCGTCCTTGGCCTTCACCGGGTGATGGACGAGCGCGACGTAGCTCTTTGGCCTGGGGATGACAGCTCCACTCGATTCTGTGTGCTTGATTTCTATGTCGGTCACGGCGCTTCTCCATCGAGCTCAGCGAGCTCTTTGTCTGTGAGCGAGAGCCTGGCGAAGAGGTCTGGTCGCCGCTCGCGCGTCCGGCGCAGGGCCTGCCAGCGTCGCCAGCGAGCCACGCGCTTGTGATCGCCGCCCTGCAGCACCGCCGGCACCGGGACGCCGCGAAACTCCGCGGGGCGAGTGAACTGCGGGTACTCGAGCGTTCCTCCGCGCCCGTGCGACTCGTCGACGGACGAGTGCTGGTTGCCGAGCACCCCAGGAAGGAGCCTGACGACCGCGTCGAGGATCACCGCCGCGCCGAGCTCGCCGCCGGTCAGCACGTAGTCGCCGATCGAGAGCTCCTCGTCGATGTACGGACGCACCCGGTCGTCGACGCCCTCGTAGCGGCCGCACACGAGCGCGATCGCTAGCCGCTCGGCGTCGCGCTGCGAAAAGAGCCGACCCGAGGGCGTGAGCAGGATCTTTCGCGGACTGATCCCCTCGACGGTCGGCAGCGATTCGAGCGCGCCGACGATCGGCGGCGCGGCCATCACCATTCCGCTGCCGCCGCCGTACGGAGCATCGTCGACGGTGCGGTGCTTGTTCGTCGAAAAGTCGCGGATCTGCACGTCGTGCACGCGAACGCGGCCCTCTTCGACGGCGCGCCCGATGATGCTCGAGCGCGTAAAGCCATGGAGCATCTCGGGAAACAGCGACAGCACGTAGACATCCATCGAGGCGACTCCTTCTACCGCGCGCGCATCGTCGCACACAAACCGCGGTCGATCGAGAACGCACATATTTTCAAAGCGCCAGCGATCGACCAGGGCGCCATCGACACGCGAGCGCGACCGAGCTCCGACGCCCTGGCGCCAGAGGGACGCTGCAGCCCGCCCTTCGAGCCGTCGCGATCGGCGCTCAGGACTCGCTCAACGCCTCTGCGTCGATCACGAACCGCCGCCCGTCGTTGTCCACAGACACGACGAGGCCGTCGACGATCGGCACCTCGATCGAACCCCCAGCCTCCCGCGCGATCACCAGCACGTTGACCGTCGGGTAGGTCTCGACCTTCGTCACGCGCCCGACGAGCGTCCCCGATCCGTCCACGACCGAGTACCCCTCGACGTCGGCCAGGTAGAACTCGCCCTCTTCGAGCGCCGGAAGCTCCGATCGAGGCACCCACACCAGAGCTCCAGTGAGCTCTTCGGCGGCGCTGCGATCTTCGACACCCGCAAGCTCGAGCACCCAGCCGTCGCCCGCGCGCGTGCGCTTCACGATCGAGCACTCGACGTAGTCGGGTCCTCCCGAAGCGTCGTCCCCTGCGTCCTTCGGACCGTCTGGCGGCGAGATGCGCACGACGCAGCCCGGTTCGAGCAGCGTCGTCTCGACGTTGAATACCCTCGCGCGGATCGCTCCGCGAATGCCATGCGCACGGCCGAGCGTCGCAAGCACGATGCGCTCGTCTCTCGCAGTGCGGTCGTCGCGTCGTTCGCTCACCACCCAGGCTCCAATCGCAGCGCGAGCGCGATCAGTCCTCGACGATGTCGAGCAACACGCGAGGACCCTCGCCGGCCGTCGCGGACGTCACGATCTGCCGCAGCGCGCGCGCCGTCGCGCCGCCACGTCCGATCACTTTGCCGAGGTCGCCGCGCGCCACGCGCAGCTCGAAGATCCGGACGCCCTCTCGGTCCGGCTCGACCTCGTACACCTCGACCTCTTTCGGCTCGTCCACGAGGGCCTTTGCCATGAAGGTCACCAGGTTGATCACGCGGTTCTCGATCGGGTCCGCCACGGAGTCTTCTCTCGTTGCTGCAGGTGCTGTCGCGCGATGGGCGCGTCTCGCTCTGCGTCGCTGCGATCGCCGCGAAGGGCGACGCACACGACGCAGGCGACAATCAGGCCGACTTCGCCGCGGCCTTCGCCGCGCGCTTGGTGATCTGGCCCACCACGTCGCTCGGACGCGCGCCGAGCTTCACCCAATGATCGAAGCGGGCGTGGTCGAGCACCAGCGCGCCGTCGCCCTCGCTCGGATCCCACGTGCCGAGCGCCTCGATGAAGCGCCCGTTGCGCTTCGCACGGGAGTTGGCCACCACAACGCGGTAGAAAGGAACTTTCTTCGTACCGCCACGGGTCAGTCGAATCGTCACCATCGGTTTGTTCCGTATATCTGTTCGATCAAGTCGCCTCGTTCGGGGCGTACTAATGTCCGCTACCCGAAACAGGGGCGCGAACCCTACCGACCGACCTACCCTCCGTCAAGATGCGCTTTCGAGTATTGCAACCCCTCCTGTTTGCGTCGCTGGCCTTCGGCGGAGCGTCCCTCGGGGCCTCTTGCACCGGCCGCAAGCCCGCTACTCCGACGCCGCCCATCCGCCCAGAGCCACGCCCCGCGCAACGGGAGGGGCCACCTTCCGTCCGGCTCTACTTCCTCGTCGACCTCGACGGGTACTTCGAGCCGTGCGGCTGCAACTCGCGCCCCCTCGGCGGCATCGATCGCCTCGCGAAGCTCCTCGAGACCGAGCGCCCCAACGCGCCGAGGACGCTCCTCGTCGCCGCTGGAGACCTGCTCTTTCGCGACCCGACGCTCGATGAGCGCATGGCCTACCAGGAGACACGCAAAGCCGAGACGCTCGTGCCCATCCTGGACCGCATCGGACTCGCGGCGTTCGCTCCTGGACCCAGCGACTACGCGCGCGGAGCGGCCGAGCTCCAGCGCATCACACAGAATCAACAAGCACCACGACTCGCCGCCAACGTCGCGCCCGACGCTCAGGGCTACCGGCCCTTTGTCCTGCGCGAGGTCGACGGCGTGAAGGTCGGCATCGTCGGCGTCAGTGATTTTCGCCCGTCGAGCGAGACCCCTGCCCCGGCAGGTGCGCCCGCCACCCAGGACCCCGTCGAGGCCGCTCGCGCCGCGATCGCCGCGGTCAAACAGCAGGGCGCCAGGGTCGTCGTCGTGCTCGCCTCCGTGCCGCGAAGGGCGGCCGTCGCGATCGCGCGCAACGTCCCGGGCGTTGATTTCGTGGTCGTCGCCCGCGAAGAGTCCAACACCCCTCCCCCGCCCGAGCGCGTGGGCGACGCGTTCGTACTCAGCGCTCCCAATCAGGGCAAGTTCGTCGGGATCGTCGACCTCTATCTCCGCGACGGTTCGCAGCGCTTCACCGACGCGAGCGCGAGCACCGCGGACGCGCAGCGCGCCTCGCTCGATCGACGCATTCGCGAGCTGCGCGAGCGGCTCGACGCGTGGTCCCGCGACCCCTCCGTCGACCCGAGCGCCGTGTCGCAGCAGCGCGCACGCCTCGCGCAGCTCGAACGCGATCGCGCCCAAGCCGCCGCACCACCGGTCGCCCCCGCACAGGGAAGCTACTTTCGGGCGCGCGCCGTCGAGATCGCCCCCGAGCTCTCGCGACAGCCGGACATCGAGCAGCAAATCGCCACGTACTTCCGCGCGGTCAACGACCACAACCGCGAGCAGTACCAGAACCTCAGCGCCCCACCCGCGCCCCGCGGTCAGGCGCGGTACGTCGGCGACGGCGAGTGCCGCTCGTGCCACGAAGCCGCCTTCGCTGTCTGGGAGCGCACGCCGCACTCGCGCGCGTACTGGACCCTCGACGTGCTCAACAAGAACTTCAACCTCTCGTGCGTCGGCTGCCACGTCACGGGCTACCAGCAGCCCGGAGGCAGCGAGGTCGTTCGCAACGAGGGCCTGCGCGACGTGCAGTGCGAGAGCTGCCACGGCCCGGGATCGCGCCACATCACTGCGAGCACCGCCGCGCAGCAACGCGCAACGATCATCCGCAACCCGCCGCCAGCGTTTTGCGCGCAGCAGTGCCACACCCCCGAGCACTCGGATCACTTCGACTACCAGCGCTACCTCCCGCGCATCCTCGGTCCCGGCCACGGCTATCCCGAGGAGGCCACGGATGCAGGCGGTGTGTCGCTCTCGCAGCCAGTGATCGCTGGCGGACAAAACAGCGACGCCTCCGCGATGCACCACTAAGCAGGGAACCGGATTTCGGTTCGAAAATGCACATCCGCAGGAAAATCAGTAGCGGCGTCAACACCCAAGCGGCACCACGCTCGCCTCACG
>LNFM01006300.1_pt1 | contig 44711 bp, 43 predicted proteins | sample 596031 | NCBI WGS metagenome assembly LNFM01 (sample SAMN04254537, study PRJNA301005) | activated carbon metagenome | isolation source: dual media filters at the Ann Arbor, Michigan drinking water treatment plant | place: USA: Ann Arbor
ACGACCTCGAGCTTGCGCTTCGAGAGCCGGTGCGCGAGGCGCGCGCCGATCGGCGCCGTCCAGATCGAGGTCGGGATGAACAGGATGAAGCCGATCAGCGAGACGTAACCGAGGGAGAGCGGCGGCAGCACGTCCATCTTCGGCCAGCCGGCATAGATGAAGCCGAGCGCGCCAGGGATCGAGATCAGCACGCCGAGCCCCGACGAGGTCGCGACCGCCTGGTGGATCGGGCGGCCGTAGAAGGTCATGAACAGGCTGGAGAGCTGGCCGCCGCCGATGCCCATCAGCGCCGAGAGCACGCCGATGACGCCGCCATAGACCGTCATCAGCACCCGGCCCGGCATCTCCGTGCCGAGCTGCCAGCGGTCGGAGGCGAAGAGCAGGCGCAGCGCGCTGAAGATCGCGACGATGACGAAGATGATCTTGAACAGGTCCGCGGGCGCAAAGCGGGCGATGTAGCTGCCGACGATGACGCCGAGGACCACGGGGACCGCCCAGATCTTCAGGATCGACATGTCGACCATGCCCTTGGCGCGATGGGCGTTGAAGGAGCGGATCGAGGTCGGGATGATGACCGCCAGCGAGGTGCCGACGCAGAGCGGCATGCGGACATCCTCGGGCACGCCGATCACCCGGAAGACCTCATAGAGGATCGGCACGATGACCGCGCCGCCGCCGACGCCGAAGACGCCCGCGAGCAGGCCGGTGACGGCCCCCGCCGCGACCAGCGAGATGGCGAGGAAGACGAGGTCGCCGACGGGAATTCCAGCAAGCATGACAGCGTTCCGACACAGGGGAGGCTGCTGTGGGGGATTTCCGGCGCCGGAGCAAGCACGGCAGGGCGGAGCCGATATGCAGCGATGATCCGACACCGGGCCCCGGCCATGCGCTGCGCCCAGCAAGACGGGTGCCGCGGGGAGCCTCCCCGCATGCTCGCCCTGCACGGCGGCCCCCACGCCGTCACCGCTCGACCCCGGCCCGTCCCGCTGATGATCTGCGCGTCGCCCGCCCGTCGCGGGCGAGCCAACGCGAGGAGACCGTCGAGACGACATCAAGGCCGGCACGAAGCCGGACCGCAACGATCATCTGGGAGGATAAAGCGATGACAGACCCGACTGTTCACGACCATGATCCCACCGAGACGCAGCCTGCGATCCTGTCGCGGCGCCGCCTGATCCACGCCGCGGGGCTCGGAGCCCTCGCCGCCGCAACCGGGCCGGCCTTCGCCCAATCCACCGCGAACCGGCCGTCCCCACCGACCACCGTCACCTCGCCGCCACGCGACTTCAGCCGCCAGGGCGCTCCGACGACCTATTTCTGGGACCCCGACGTCATCGCGCTCGATCCGGCCTTCAACGGGCTGGCACAGCCCAATGCCGCGATCCAGCGGATCTGGACCGGCGGCCTGTGGGTCGAGGGACCGGCCTGGAACGCCCAGGGCCGCTACCTCGTCTGGAGCGACATCCCGCGCAACCGCCAGATGCGTTGGATCGAGGATGACGGCCATGTCAGCGTCTTCCGCGCGCCGTCGGGCAATAGCAATGGCAACAGCTTCGATTTCCAGGGCCGCCAGCTCTCCTGCGAGCACCTCAATCGCCGCGTCGTGCGCTACGAACTCGACGGCTCGGCGACGGTGCTGGCGGACTCGTTCGACGGCAAGAAGCTGAACTCGCCCAACGATATCGTCGCCCATCCCGACGGCAGCTACTGGTTCACCGATCCGCCCTATGGCGGCCAGCTCTACGAGGGCGCGCCCGACGCACCGGGCGGGCCGAGCAACGCCAACGGCAAGATCAATCCCCGCCTCGGCCAGCCGCCGGGCATCGGGCTCGCCAAGCGCGAATTGCCGACCAACACCTACCGGCTCGACCCGAGCGGGCGCGTCGAGCTCGTCGTGCCGGAATCGCAGGTGCCGGACCCCAACGGCCTGTGCTTCTCGCCCGACTTCAAGCGGCTCTACATCGCCTCGACCGGCAAGGGACCGGGCGATACCGGGCCGGGCGGCAAGGGCGACATCCATGTCTTCGACGTCGGCGCCGACAACAAGCTCAGCAATGGGCGGGTGTTCTCGGACTGCATGCTCGACGGCGTGAACTGCGGGCCCGACGGCTTACGCTGCGATGTCGAGGGCAATCTCTGGGCCTCGTCCAATGCCGGGCGCAATGTCGGCTACAACGGCGTCAACGTGTTCAACCCCGCCGGCAAGCTGATCGGCCGCATCCGCCTGCCGGAGGTCTGCGGCAACATCTGCTTCGGCGGGCCGAAGCGGAACCGCCTGTTCATGGCGGCCAGCCAGTCGATCTACGCGCTCTATCTGGGCACGCAGGGCGCCGGGCCGGGCTGAACGGGCCTTGCGCTGAGCCGTCATTGCGAGCGCAGCGAAGCAATCCAGCCCGTCGGTTTCGGCGCCCCCTGGATTGCTTCGTCACTGCGTTCCTCGCAACGACGGGGTCTGTCCGTCAGGCGAACAGCGCCTCCAGCTTGGCGAGCGAGCCGGTCCAGCCATGGGTGTGGCCCTTGACCGCCTGCTCGTCGAAGAGCTGTTCATGCAGCAGCGTCAGGATCGTGCCGGCGCCATCGGGCTTGAAGGTGACGATGACCTGCGAGACGCGCTCGGGCGTCGTGATCCAGGACCAGGAGAAGGCCAGCCTCTCATTCGCGACGACCTCGGAGTAGGTGCCGGAGACCTCGTGACGCTCGCCGGTATCCTCCAGCATCACCACGCGAAAACCGCCGCCGACCCGGGCGTCGACCGAGACCTCCTGCGTCACGACGTTTTCCGGCCCGAACCATTGCATCAGCAGCTTGGGATCGGTCCAGGCCTCGAAAACCTCGGCCGGCGTGGCGTTCAGCCGGCGCTTGATCGTCAGGCTCGGCGTGGTCGCGACGGACTCGTGCATGGCCGGTCCTCTTTCGGGGCGTTCACTCGGCCTCGGAGGGAGCCTTGCGGCGCGCCTCCAGCATCGCCTCCAGCGCGTCGAGGCGCTGCGTCCAGAACCGCTGATAGCGTGCGAGCCAGCCCATCGCCTCCTCCATCGGGTCGGCATTGAGGCGGCAGGAGACGGTGCGGCCCGCCTTCGTCCGCGTGATCAGCCCGGCATCCGACAGCACGTCGAGATGCTTCATCACCGCCGGCAGCGACATCGCGAAGGGCCGCGCCAGATCGCTGCGAGCAGGGCCCGGCGCGTCGGGTCGGACAGAGCCGCGAAGGTCCGGTCCAGCTGCGAGGATTCCAACTTAACCATTGCGTTAAGTTACCTTACGTCCACAGAGAACGTCAAGTCTCGCTGGCGCGTCAATCCGACACGCCCTCGCGCCCGCCGACCGCCATGCAGGTGGCGGTCAGCATGGCACAGAGCTTCTCGGTTCCGTCCCGGACGGCGAAAACCTCGGCCAGGGCGAGCGTCAGCGTCCGCCCGGCCTTGACCACCCGGCCCCGGGCGATGAGCCTTTCGCCGGCAGCGGGCGCCAAGAGGTTGATCTTGAACTCGGCGGTCAGCACGCCCGCCCCTGCCGGCATCCGCGTCAGCGCCGCATAGCCGCAGGCGGAATCGGCGATGGCCGCAACGGCACCGGCATGCACGAAGCCGTGCTGCTGCGAAACGAGCGGCCCGACCGGCAGTTCGATCTCGACCTCGCCGGGAGCGACGCGCAGGAGCCGCGCGCCCAGCGTCGTCATGAAGCCCTGCTTGTCGAAGCTCTCGGCGACGCGGCGGCCGATCTCGGTCTCGGAAGGCGCCTCGGCCATCATCAGGATTCCTCAGGCGGCCCGCTCGGCGTCGTGCCGGGCAACATGGGCGATCGCGGCGCGCAGATCGGCCAGCCCCGCGCCGGCCGCGACGCAATGCTCGGCGAGATGGCGGCGGAACTGGCGCGCACCCGGCCGGCCAGGAAACAGCCCGACGAGATGGCGCGTGAAGGCATGCAGCCGCCCGCCGGCCTCGAGATGGCGCGCGAGATGCGGCTCCAGCGCCTCCAGCATGGCAAAGGCGTCCGCCACCGGCGCGTCCTCGCCGAAGAGCAGCGGATCGACGCGCAGCAGGATCTCCGGGTTCTGATAGGCCTCGCGGCCGACCATGACGCCGTCGAGATGCGCGAGATGGCCCGCCCATTCCTCCGGGGCGCGGATGCCGCCATTGATGGCGATGGGCAGAGCGGGATGGGCCGCCTTCAGCCGGTAGGCGCGGTCATAGACGAGCGGCGGGATCTCGCGGTTCTCCTTGGGCGAGAGCCCCTGCAGCCAGGCCTTGCGGGCGTGGACGATCAGTGCATCGACGCCCGCCGCCGTCACCGCCTGGGTGAGCGCGTCGAGAGCCGCCTCCGGGTCCTGATCGTCGACGCCGATGCGGCACTTCACCGTGACGGGGATCGCGACCGCCGCCTTCATCGCCGCGACGCAGTCGCCGACGAGCGCCGGCTCGCGCATCAGGCAGGCGCCGAACGCCCCGCCCTGGACGCGGTCGGAGGGGCAGCCGCAGTTGAGGTTGATCTCGTCATAGCCGAAATCGGCACCGATCCGGGCGGCCTGCGCCAGAAGCGCGGGATCGTTGCCGCCGAGCTGCAGCGCGACCGGATGCTCGACCGCGTCGAAGCCGATCAGCCGCGGGCGGTCACCCCGGATCACCGCCTGCGCGGTCACCATCTCGGTATAGAGACGCGCCCGGCGCGACATCAGGCGGTGGATGACGCGGCAATGCCGGTCGGTCCAGTCCATCATCGGCGCGACGGAAAAGCGCAGCAGTTCGGGCGAAAGGGCGGTCATTGCGGCTGACTAGCCGAAAATGCGGCGCGATGCACCTGTGGCGGCCGCCCGCAGGATGGCGCCGCGACCAGCCCCGGGCGCAAGCGCCACGAGGCCCCGCGAGCCTCAGGCGAGCAGGCGCGGGTCGGCGAGATGGACGAGCCGGCCGGCGGCGATGGTCGCGACGATGCGGGGATGGGGGCCATCCTCGACGAGGACGAGATCGGCGCGCTTGCCCGGCGCGATGACGCCGCGGTCGTCCAAGCCCAGCGCCTGCGCCGGAGCGCGCGAGACCAGCGCCCAGGCCTCGGCGAAGGAGGCCGCGCCGCGGCGCGCCAGCAGGAACGGCGCGAGCGCCAGCGCCGGATAGTAGTAGTCCGAGGCCAGGATGGTGCAGAGCCCGGCCCGCACCATGTCCTCGGCGCTCGGGCAGCCGGTATGCGAGCCGCCGCGCACGACATTGGGGGCGCCGAAGACGATCGGCTCGCCATGGGCGTCGGCCGCGCGTGCGGTGGCCTCGTCGATCGGGAACTCGGCGACGGTCACGCCCAGCGAACGGTACCAGGCGCGCATGTCGGGCGTCATGTCGTCATGGGAGAACATCGTCACGCCGGCTGCGCGCGCCGCCGCGGCAAGCCGCGTGATCGAGCCCTCGACCTCGGGCTTGCGGGCATAGACGGCCTCGACCAGCGCCATGAAGGCCTCCGTCGAGAGGCCCGTGCGCTCGACCATCTTGCCGATCTTGTCGGGGCGCTGGCGCGTCTTCAGCGTGCCCTCGGTGTGGTCGTTGAAGGCGAGCACGCCGACGCGGCCCTCGGCCAGCCAGTCGAGGATCTGCGGCTCGGCATCGAGGTTGAAGGTCTCGTGGCGCAGATGGAAGCGGGTATCGGCGCCCAGTTCCGGCTGCAGCCGCGCGATCGCCTCGGCCAGGGCGCGGGCGTTCTGCGCTCCGCGCAGGCCCGGCTCCCAGGACCAGGTCACGCCGTGGAAGGCGGTGGTGATGCCATTGGCGAGCAGGGCCCGGTCGGCATCCTTCAAAGCGAGGTCGATGTCGAAGGCAACCCGGGGCCGGGGCATGATGTGGCGCTCGAAGGCATCGCCATGGCAGTCGACGAGGCCCGGCAGCACGAGGAGCCCGGTCGCATCGAGCCGGAGAGCGCCCGCGCGCGGCGCGGTGTCGAAGGCGGCGATCAGGCCGTCAGCCACAGCGAGGTCGCGACGCTCGAGGCCCTCGCCCAGGATATCGCCGCCCGTAATCGAAATCGCCACATCCATCTCCCTGCCGCGTTCGAAGGGTGCGGCCGACCGCGCATGGAATCCGGGGATGACGGCCGCATGACAGACATCGTCACCGAACCGTCAAGCAGCCGTCACCCCTGCGTCGCAAGGCTTCACTAGCCGCTGACCCATCGTCAAACGGGAGACCGCCCCATGCTGAAGCCCATCGCCGTCGCGCTGCTCGCCGCAGCGGCCACCTTCGCCACGCCTGCCGCCCAGGCGCAGGACGCGATCCGCTTCGCCGTCACCGACATCGACGGGGCGGAATCGCTCCAGCGCGAATTCGGCCCGTTCAAGGCCGCCTTCGAGAAGGTCGCCGACGTCAAGGTGCAGTTCTTCGCGGTGTCCGGCCGCACCGCCGCGGTCGAGGCGATGGCCGCCGGCCAGGTCGACTTCGTCCTGACCGGGCCGGCCGAGTATGTCGTGTTCAAGGCCCGCACCCAGGCGGTGCCGGTGGTCGGCTGGCAGCGCCCGGACTATTTCAGCCAGGTCGCGGTCCTGGCGAACGGGCCGATCAAGAGCGTCGCCGATCTCAAGGGCAAGACGATCTCCTTCGGCGAGATCGGCTCGACCTCGCAGCATCTCGGCCCCGCGCAGGCGCTCGCCGATTTCGGCCTGAAGTACAATGTCGACTACAAGCCGATCTTCGTGAAGCGCAACGTCGCGGTCGAGGCGATGAAGCGCGGCGACATCGCCGCCATCGGCCTCAACCTCACCCATCTCCAGCGCATCCGCGAGAGCGACACCAAGACCGGCTTCACCGTGGTGGCGCGCGGCCGCGACCTGCCCAACGACGTGATGATCGCCAGCGCCAAGGTGAAGCCCGAGATCGTCGCCAAGGTGCGCAAGGCCTTTCTCGACCACGGCACGGAGCTGATGAAGGCGGTCACCACCGGCACGGACGACAACCGCAAATTCGCCGGCGGCGTTTTCCTGCCCGAGGTCAAGGACAGCGACTACGACTACGTCCGCTCGATCTACGCCACGATCGGCATCACCGAATTCAACAAGTTCATCGAGTGACGACGTCCTCGCCCGACTCCGGGCCATCCGGGACGGGGGCTGACGCCCCCGTCATCGCCATCGACGGCCTGCGCAAGAGCTTCGGGCCCCGCACCATCATCGAGCGCCTCGACCTCCGCGTGCCCGCCGGTGAATCGCTTGCCCTGATCGGGGCCAACGGGACCGGAAAGTCGACGCTGCTGCGGATGGTCGTGCGGCTGGCGGAGGCCGATCAGGGGCGCCTGAACGTGCTCGGCGAGACGGTCGGCGATCTCGGCGGCTCGGCGCTGAAGCGTTTCCGGGCGCGGGTCGGCGTGGTCTTCCAGAAGCACAATCTCGTCGCGCGGCTCAGTGCGCTCTCCAATGTCGTGCATGGCGTGCAGGCGCGTCGCTCCGGCCCGCGCACATGGGCGCAGTCGCTCGCGCCCGCCGCCGTGCGCGACGAGGCGATGGCCTGTCTGGAGGCCGTCGGGCTGGCCGACAAGGCGCTGCAGCGGGCCGATTCCCTCTCAGGCGGGCAGTCCCAGCGCGTCGCCATCGCGCGCATGCTGATGCAGCGGCCCGAGTTGGTTCTGGCCGATGAGCCCGATGCGAGCCTCGACCCGCGCGCCGGCCGCGAGATCATGGAGCTGCTGTTCCGGCTGACGCGCGACAAGGGGCTGACCCTGGTCTTCGTCTCGCACCACATGGCGCATGCGCTGCGCTTTTCCGACCGCATCGTCGGGCTGGGCGGCGGGACGATCGCGCTCGACCGCCGGGCCGGTCATTGCACCGAGGCCGAACTCGCGGCCTTCTTCGAGGAGCCGGGCGACGGTGCCGAGCCTCACGAGGAGCCGGCGCGCGCGCCGGTGCCGGTGCTCGCATGAGCCTGCCTCAGACTGCACGGCGGACCTTCGCCGTCGACCGCTTCGAGCGCCCGAGCGCCATCGCCTTCACCGGCGGCTTCCTGGCGCTGGCGCTGGTGATCTGGTCGTTCAGCGGCTCGGAGCTTTCGGCCGAGAAGCTGATCCGCGGCATCCCCTATATGGGCAACATCCTGACGCGGATGTTCCCGCCCGACCTCAGCCGGAGCGAGCAGATCTTCTGGTCGCTGGCGACGACCTTCCAGATGGCGGTGTCGGGCTGCGTGCTCGGCCTGATCCTGAGCTTTCCGCTGGCGATCCTCGCCGCCGACGGGCTCTCGCCGCATCCGGTCGTGCGGGTTCTGGCGCGCGGGCTGATCGCCTTCTTCCGGACGGTGCCGGATCTGATCTGGGCGCTGTTCTTCGTCATCGCCGTCGGACTCGGCCCCGCGGCCGGCGTGCTGGCGCTGATGATCGACACGATCGGCTATGCCGGGCGCTTCTTCGCCGAGGCGATGGAGGAAACCGACAAGGGCCCGCGCGAGGCGCTCTCGACGATCGGGGCGAGCAAGACCGGGCTGATCTTCTCGGCGGTCGTGCCCAATGCGATGCCGTCGTTCATCGCGACCTCGCTGTTTTGCGTGGAGAAGGCGACGCGGGCTTCGGTCGTGCTCGGGCTGGTCGGCGCCGGCGGCATCGGCGTCGAGCTCAAGGTCGCCTTCGACCTGTTCGACTACGACACCGCGCTGACGATCATCCTGGCCGTCTTCGCGCTGGTGGTCGCGGTCGAGCAGATCGGCGGCTGGCTGCGGCGCCGTGCCGTCCCACAAGGGTGGCAGGATGCTCAAACGGCTAGCTCGCGAGAATGGCGACACCGGCGAGAGCCAAGCCGCCGCCGGCGACACGGGCGAGCAGCGGCGCCCGCGCCGCCAGCAGGCCGGCAAGGCCGAGGCCGGCGCCATGCAGGGCAGCCGTCGCCAGGACGAAGCCGAGCGCATAGCCGAGCCCGCTCGACGCTTGCGGCAGTTCGGCGCCATGGGCATGGCCGTGGAAGATCGCGAAGATCGCGCAGGCGGCCGCGCCCGCCGCCAGCGGCGGGGTCGCCTTCAGCGCGATCGCGAGGCCGAGCACGACGACGGAAACGGCAATGCCGATCTCCACCCCCGGCAAGGCCGCTCCCGACATGCCCCAGAGGCCGGCGAGCACCATCATGCCGATGAAGGCGAGCGGATAGGCCAGCCGCGCCCGCCCGCCCGTGAGCCCGGCCCAGAGGCCGACCGCGACCATGGCGAGGAGGTGGTCGAGGCCGAAGAGCGGATGCAGGAGGCCTGCGCCGAAGCCATGCACGGCGCCGACGCCGGTATGCGCCAGAGCCGGCCCGGCCAGCACTGAGGCGATCACCACCAGCCCCGCTCGTTTCGCCATCGCGCGCATCGCCGTCTCCCCTGCATGTCCGTCACGCGGCCGGAGCGGCCCGCAGGCCACCCACGTCGACGCCCTCGCCCGCCTTGGTATTGGTGAAGGCGTAAGGCCGCTTGCCGCGCATCGTCTTCGTGTCGCGTTCCATGACAGCAAGATCCGCGCCGACATGGGGGGCGAGATCGGTCTTGTTGATGACCAGCAGGTCGGAGCGGGTGATGCCGGGGCCGCCCTTGCGCGGGATTTTCTCGCCGGCCGCGACGTCGATGACATAGATCGTCAGGTCCGCCAGTTCGGGCGAGAAGGTGGCGGCGAGATTGTCGCCGCCGGACTCGATCAGGATCATGTCGAGGTTGGGGAACTTGCCGCGCATCTCCTCGACGGCGGCGAGGTTGATCGAGCAGTCCTCGCGGATCGCGGTGTGCGGGCAGCCGCCGGTCTCGACGCCCATGATGCGCTCCTGCGGCAGCGCGCCGGCCACCGTCAGCAGCCGCGCATCCTCCTTGGTATAGATGTCGTTGGTGATGGCGCAGATGTCATAGGTGTCGCGCAGGCGCTTGCAGAGCACCTCCATCAGCGCCGTCTTGCCGGAGCCGACGGGGCCGCGCGACATCTTTGAAATCCCTTGACGGTCAGGCGGTGCAGCAGGCTGGTGCGGCCCGGAGAGTGGGTGACGATGGTTGCAATTCGCGCGCCGCGCTCACGAGCGGAACAGCCGCGAATACTGCGTCTCGTGGCGCAGCGAGGCGAGATCGGAGCGGAAGGCGCAGCCGCCGAGATCGTCCAGCGTCGCAGGCTCGGCTTCCGCGGCCGCCGCCTGCACGGCGGGAACCAGTGCGGCGGTGAGCCGCTGCCCGTCGGTCTGGCCGACGATGCCGAGCCGCACCGAGGCCGAGACGAGATTGGCGACGAAGGCCAGGCCATAGGCCTCCAGCGACGCGGCAAGCGGCAGGGCGTGCCCCGCGCTGGCCGCCGCGACGGCGACCGGATAGGCGACGTCCCCCGGCCAGACCCGCTTGAGGCGCTCGATCGCATCGCAGGGCCAGGCGGCCCGCAGCGCCGCGACGAAGGCGTTGCCCTGCGTCACCGTCTCGAGCCGGCGCTCGGCCGAGTTCGCCAGCGCCAGCGCCAGTTCGGCGATCTCGGCCAAAGCCGCATCGTCGCCGGCCTCGATGGCACGGGCGGCACAGGCGAAGAGGATCAGGTCGTTGCGCAACGAGCCGTGCGAGACGAGCACCTCGAGCCAGTCCCGCAGCGTCGCAGCGTCATGCAGGTCGCCGCTCTCGAAGGCCCATTCGAGGCCGTGAGAATAGGCGAAGGCGCCGACCGGGAAGGACGGCGACAGCCAGACCATCACAGTGATCGTGGCTGTGGCCCTTGGGGCCGTGTTCGGCGCCATGCTTGTGGCCGTGGTCGTGATGGGCATGGTCGTGGTGCGCGTGATCATGCCCGCAGCCGCAGGCGTCGGCATGGGCATGCGCGTGCGCTTCCGCATGGGCGTGCCCCTTGTCGCCATGAGCATGCGCCTCGGCATGACCATGGGCGTGCGTCGCGTGATCGTGCCCATGATGCGCGTGGTCGTGATCATGGTGGTGGTCGTGATGACCATGATCATGATGGCCATGGGCGTGGCTGGGATGGTCGCAATTGGCGTGGTCGTGGTCGTAGGCGCCGCGCTCGGGCTGGAAGGGCCGCATCACCTCTTGCATCGCGCAGCCCTGGCCGCGCACCATCTCGGCCAGCACGTGGTCGTTCTCGATGTAGATCGACTCGGCCGTGATCTCGGCCGGCGTGTGCCGGTTGCCGATATGCCAGGCGACGCGCATCAGCCGCAGCGGGTTCTCGGCCTTGATCTCCAGCAGGCTCTGCGGCGCGGCCTTGACCAGCACCAGGCGGCCATCCTCCAGCTTGACGGCGTCGCCGTCGCCGAGCGCGGTGGCCTTCTCGAGATCGAGCAGAACGTCGAGACCGCCATCGGCCTTGAGCGCGAGACGGCGGCGGTTGCGGTCGTCATGGTCGAGCGTCAGCGTATCGACGACGCGATCTTGCCTGACGGCGGCCTTGCGAACGACGGAGGTGGCGCGAAGCATGATGGATCAGTCCGTAGCTAACAGCGACAATCAGAGGCGGTCGATCGACCGCGGCGCGATCACTTCGACCACCGGAGGCGCCGTGACGCAAGCCCTCAGCGTCCGACCGGACACCGTCGCTCTCACATCAGTTTACAGATGGTCGTCCGGTCGGGACAGCCCTGCAGGGCGCCACAGCCTTGGAGGAGCAGCGTACAGGAGGCCAGCCCGAAGACCGTCACCCAGGCCCGAAGTATCCCCATCACGCGATCCTCTCGAGGTTCCGGAGAACGGCCATCGCCCATCGCAGTCGTCGCGGCAGGATCGGCAGCATGATCGATCCGTCCGCGACTGAAAGCGAAGATCAGAGGCGGTCGATCGACAGCGGCTCGATCACTTCGATCACCGGGGGCGCCGTGACGCAAGCCCTCGCGGCCTCCAGAAAGGCCCGCATATGCGGCGAGCCCATCTGCCGGTCGATGTCGGCGCGGGTTTCCCAACTCTCGAACGACACGAAGCGGCAGGGCCGCGTCAGGCTTTCGTGGATCTCATAGGCGAGGCAGCCGGGCTCGCGGCGGGTGACCTCGATGCAGGCACCGGCCGCGGCGACGAAGTCTTCCCACGCATCGGGGCGAACCTCGATGCGGGCGATGACGAGGAAGGGATCGGACAAGCGGCCAGACTCCGAAACGCAACGGGCGGGAAGCCCGGTTACGTGACGGTGCGGGGCGTGGATGCAGCAAAGGTTCAGCCGCGCGCCCCATCGTCTCCGAGACAGCGAGGCCTCGATGGGCTCGACGGCACTGCCGCACGCCGCCGGTGGCGAGGCGACAGGGGGTGGCCGAGAGGCCCCCGGCTGTTCTCAGAACAGGAAATACCGCTGCGCCAGCGGCAGTTCCGTCGCGGGTTCGCAGACGAGCAGTTCGCCGTCGGCGACGACCGCGTAGGTTTCCGGATCGATCTGGATATCGGGTGTGGCGTCGTTGTGGATCATGCTCTTCTTGGAGATGCCGCCGCGCACGTTCTCGACCGCGACCATCTCCTTCTCGGTGCCGAGCCGGTTGCGCAGCCCGTTGGCCATCGCCGCCTGCGAGACGAAGACCAGCGAGGTCGAGGTCACCGCCTTGCCGAAGGCGCCGAACATCGGGCGGTAATGCACCGGCTGCGGCGTCGGGATCGAGGCGTTGGGGTCGCCCATCGGGGCAGCGGCGATCATGCCGCCCTTGATGATCAGGTCCGGCTTGGTGCCGAAGAAGGCCGGCGACCAGATGACGATGTCAGCGAGCTTGCCGATCGCGATCGAGCCGATATGGCGCGAGATCCCGTGCGCAATGGCCGGGTTGATCGTGTACTTCGCGACATAGCGCTTGGCGCGGAAATTGTCGGCGCCGGTGCCGACGTCCTGCGCCAGCGTGCCGCGCTGGACCTTCATCTTGTGCGCGGTCTGCCAGGTGCGGGTGATGACCTCGCCGACGCGGCCCATCGCCTGGCTGTCCGACGACATCATCGAGAGCGCGCCGAGATCGTGCAGGATGTCCTCGGCGGCGATCGTCTCCTTGCGGATGCGGCTCTCGGCGAAAGCGAGATCCTCCGGGATCGAGGGCGACAGGTGATGGCAGACCATCAGCATGTCGAGATGCTCGTCGAGCGTGTTGACGGTGAAGGGCCGCGTCGGATTGGTCGATGACGGCAGGACGTTGGGCAGGCCTGCGACCTTCATGATGTCGGGCGCATGGCCGCCACCCGCCCCTTCGGTGTGGAAGGCATGGATGGTGCGGCCCTTGAAGGCGGCGATCGTGTCCTCGACGAAGCCGCTCTCGTTGAGCGTGTCGGTGTGGATCATCACCTGCACGTCGTAGTCGTCGGCGACGGAGAGGCAGTTGTCGATCGCGGCGGGCGTCGTGCCCCAGTCCTCGTGCAGCTTCATCGCGCAGGCGCCGGCCTCGACCATCTCGATCAGGGCGCCGGGCAGCGCGGCGTTGCCCTTGCCGGCGAAGGCGAGGTTCATCGGGAAGGCGTCGGCGGCCTTGATCATCTGGCCGAGATGCCAGGGGCCGGGCGTGCAGGTCGTCGCCAGCGTGCCGTGCGCGGGGCCGGTGCCGCCGCCGAGCATGGTGGTGAGCCCGCTCATCAGCGCATCCTCGATCTGCTGCGGGCAGATGTAGTGGATATGGCTGTCGAAGCCGCCGGCGGTGACGATCTTGCCCTCGCCCGCGATGACCTCGGTGCCGGGGCCGACGATGATCGTCTCTTCGGGATCGAAATTGCCGAAGCCGCTCTGGATGTCGGGGTTGCCGGCCTTGCCGATGGCGCAGATGCGCCCGGCGCGGATGCCGATATCGGCCTTCACGATGCCCCAGTGGTCGAGGATCAGCGCATTGGTGATGACGGTGTCGACGGCCCCGTCGGCATTGCGGACCTGGCTCTGGCCCATGCCGTCACGGATGACCTTGCCGCCGCCGAACTTCACCTCCTCGCCATAGGTGGTGAAATCCTTCTCGACCTTGATGACGAGATCGGTGTCGCCGAGGCGCACCGTGTCGCCGGTGGTGGGGCCGAACATCGCGGCATAGGCGTTGCGGGGAAAATTGAAGGGCATGGAGTCGTCTCCTCGAAGCTGATCGGGACCGGAAGGCAGCTCAGAGCTTGCCCATCACGTCCTGACGGAAGCCGTAGACCTCGCGCTTGCCGGCGAGCGCCACGAGGCGGACCTCGCGGGTCTGGCCCGGCTCGAAGCGCACGGCGGTGCCGGCCGGGATGTCGAGCCGGAAGCCCCTCGCCTTGTCGCGCTCGAAGGACAGCGCCGGATTGGCCTCGAAGAAATGATAATGCGAGCCGATCTGGATCGGCCGGTCGCCGGTGTTGGAGACGGTGAGCGTGAGGCTCTCGCGGCCCTCGTTCATGACGAGGTCGCCCGGCAGCGTCGTGACCTCGCCGGGCTTCATCGCGTCGGAGGCGCCGCGGATCGGCTCATGGACCGTGACGAGCTTGGTCCCGTCCGGGAAAGTCGCCTCGACCTGAACGTCGTGGATGAGGGCGGCGATGCCGTCCATGACCTGGTCGGCCCGCACCACATGGGCGCCGGCCTGCATCAGGTCGGCGACAGATCGGCCGTCGCGCGCGCCCTCGACGACGAAGTCGGTGATCAGCGCGACGGCCTCGGGATAGTTCAGCTTGACGCCGCGCTCGAGCCTGCGTCGCGCGACCATGGCGGCCATGGCGACGAGCAGCTTGTCCTTTTCGCGCGGCGTCAGATTCATTTCTTGTCCTTCTCTTCGTCCTCGTCGGCGCCGTCCGAATCCTCGTCCTCGCCGTCCTCGTCTTCCGACTCGTCCTCGTCGTCTTCGTCCTCGACGCCGAAATCGGCATATTCATAGGCGAAGACGATCTCGCCCGTCGCGGGGTCGAAGGCGCTGGAGGTCGATTCCTCGAAGGCCTCGATCAGCATCTCGGCATCGTCGGGCCCGTCGACATCGAAGCGGCGCACCGCCTCCTCGCCCTCGCCGCTGAGCGCCAGCTCGATCGCCCAGCCCCGCGCGCCGGTGTCGTAGATGCATTTCAGACCCTGGATCGCCAGCATGATGCTCTCCTCAAGTTGACCAGGTGCGCGGCAGCGCACGGCCGGTCAGATGCCCGAGCAGCGTGACGAGCACGCGACGCAGGGCCTGGGCATCGGGAGAGAGAAGGCGGACGACCAGAAGGTCCGAGACGAGGCCGGCGCCGAGCTCGACTGCGCCGGCCTGCGCCTCCTCGGCGAGCGCGCGGACCTGCTCCAGCCTGTCGGCGAGATCGCCACCGGCGACGAGGATCGTCGCGGCGGCACGGGCCCCGGCGCCGATCGCGGAGCGCCCCAATGTGTCGGCGATCGCGCCTTCGAGCCGGACATCCTCGGCGAAGACGAGCCGCCCCTCGCGGCGGATGCGCCAGCGGTCGCGCAAGGCGCCGCGCTGCACGCTCTCGCCCATGGCGCTGCGGCCGAAGAACACGCTCTCGCAGGCGACGAGCCTCGCATCGGCGGCGAGATCGACGGCGAGGCGGCGGTTCAGACGCGCGCCGGAGAACAGGATGCTCTCCTGCGGCACCCAGCAGAGCGAGGCGCCGGCGGCGACGGTCAGGTGGGTCTCGATGCGGGTATCGGCGCCCTGGCTGCGATAGATCTTCTCGGCCGCCTGGGTGGTGACGATCGCCTCGCTGCCGGGGCCGAGATCGACCGTCACGCTCATCGCGTCGCCACCGGCCATGCCGCCGCCGGTGTTGATCAGCACGGCCTCGCTGGTCGCGTCGAAGGTGGTGGGGAAGCGGGCGCGGTAGCCGCCGGATTCGGCCGAAGCGCAGCGCCACCCCGCCCGCGGCGCGGACATAGGCGGGCAGCAGCGGATCAGTGGCAGCCGGAACGGGCGGCGCGTACATGGAGGTTCCCGAACGGGGGGCGGAGTCGAGCGACGCTGCAATCTTCCGCGCGCGCCGTTTTCCGGCAAGAGCCTCGCCCGCCTCGGCCGCCCAAATAATGGGCAATCGTGACCTGCCGGCTCCTCAGCCCCGCTGCGCCAGAAAGGCCTCGATGTCCTGGCGTCGCGGCGCGCCCGACCGGCCGCCGAAGCGGGTGCATTTGATCGCCGCGGCCGCCGAGGCAAAGCGGATCGCCGCGCGCTCGCCCTGCCCCTCCGCCAGTGCGAGTGCGAAGGCGCCATGCCAGACGTCGCCGGCGCCCAGCGTATCGACGGCCTCGACCGCGAAGGCGGGCAGATGGGCGATCGTGCCATCCTCGACGAAGAGCACCCCGTCCTTGCCAAGCGTGACCGCCAGCCAGGTCCGCCCCTCGCGCGCGATCCGGGCGAGACCGGCGCGCGGGTCCTCCTCGCCGGAGAGTTCGGCCAGGGCCTGCGCACTGAAGGCGACATGGCTCGCGGTCGCCACCAGATCGGGATGGGGCGGCTTGCGGTCGCCGTCGAGCACGCCGGGCACGCCGGCGGCGCGTGCGAGCCGCAACGCCGCAAGCGCGCCCTCGCCCCAGCGCGTGTCGGCGAGCACGGCCCGCGCGCCCTCCGGCAAGACGGCCGGGAGCCAGTCGGTGTCGTCCGGCATCGCCGCCCTGCGCATCGACGAGGATGGCCGAGACCGGGGAGCGCAGGCCGGGCACGCGGCGGGCGAAGCCGGTCTCCACGCCCTCGCGCACGAGGTCGGCGACGATTTCATCGCCCGGCAGATCGTCGGCGAGCCGCGTCGCCAGCCAGCAACGACCGCCGAGCCGGGCGATCGCGACCGAGGCATTGCCGGAACAGCCCCCGCCGACGACGGCGAGGGCCTTGGAGCGGTATTTTTCGCCGCGGGTGGGAAGGGTCTCGACGCTGTAGACATAGTCCAGCGTCGAGATGCCGAGACAGAAGACGCCCGTCATCGCGGCGGGTCGAGGTCCGTCCGGGCCGCGGCGCAGTGCTCCCGTTCAACGACCATGGGCTCTTCCGGATCCATCACCCCACCCTCTCTCGGACGCGCACCCGCTGCCAGCATGCGGCCCCTACCAGACCCCGGTGTTCGGCATGCTCGCCCAAGGCTCCGCCGGGGCCTTCGGGTCGCCCTTCTGGAGCAGCTCGATCGAGATGTTGTCGGGCGAGCGGACGAAGGCCATGTTGCCGTCGCGCGGCGGGCGGTTGATGGTGACGCCGGCCTTCATCAGCTTGTCGCAGGTGGCGTAGATGTCGTCGACCTCATAGGCGAGATGGCCGAAATTGCGCCCGCCGGTGTAGGTCTCGGGGTCCCAGTTATAGGTCAGCTCGAGCGTCGGCCGGCCGCGGCTGCCCTGCTGGCGCACGGTTTCGACCTCGTCGGGCGCAGCCAGGAAGACCAGGGTGAAGCGGCCCTTCTCGTTCTCGATCCGGCGGGTTTCGACCAGGCCGAACTTGTTCACGTAGAAATCGAGCGAGGCGGCGAGATCGGTCACGCGGACCATGGTGTGAAGATAGCGCATCGTTTTTGTCCGTTTCCTTTTCAGCCCGACCGTGGCGGCGGGCGCATCCTGACGGCGTTCACCTGATGGTGTCGGGTTGATCCTACCGTTGAATCGGGCGAAAGCATCGCCGCTCGTGAACACAGTTCCAAGACGCAGCCGGCAGGACAGGCCATGAGCTCAACGCAAGACGGCCTGGAGGGCACGCCCGTCCGCGCCACCGCCGCCCAGATGGCGCAGATCAAGCAGCGCGCCGCGATCCTCTCGGTGATGGCGACGCTGCTGCTCACCGGCGCCAAGATCGTCGGCGCGATCCTGTCGGGCTCGCTCGCGCTGCTGACGGACGCGCTGCAGGGCCTGATCGATGTCGGCTCGACGCTGTTCACCTGGTTTGCCGTGCGCGTCTCGGACAAGCCGGCCGATGACGAGCACCATTACGGCCATGGCAAGGTCGAGGCGCTGGCGGCGCTGGTCGAGACCGCGATCCTGTTCACGCTGGCGGGCGCGATCCTCTGGGAAGCCGGCAACCGGCTCTGGACGGGGCTGGTCGAGACCGTCTCGGTCACGCCCATCGTGATCGGCATCATGCTGCTCTCGATGGTGGTGGATGCGATCCGCTGGCGCTCGCTGACGCGCGTCGCGAAGGAGACCGGAAGCGAGGCGCTGGCCGCCGAGGCGACGCATTTCTCGGCAGACTTCGTCGGCTCCGCCCTCGTGCTCGCCGGCCTGATCGGTGTCTGGTACGGCGTCGCCCGGGCCGACACGATCGCCGCCTTCGCGATCGCGGCCTTCACCGCGCTGTCGGCCTACCGGCTGGGGCGGCGGACCATCGACACCCTGCTCGACGCGGCGCCCAAGGGGGTGAGCGAGCGCCTGCGCGAGGGCGCCGAGGGCGTGCCCGGCGTGGTCGGCGTCAACTGGCTCAAGGTCCGCCCGACGGGGGGGCGCATCCATGGCGAGATCGGCATCACCGTCTCGCGCACGCTGCCGCTGGAGCGGGTGGCGGCGATCCGCGAGGCGCTCACGGCAGAGTTCGAGCGGATCGAACCCGGTGCCGAGATCGCGGTCACGACCGACCCGGTTCAGGTCGACGACGAGACCGCGCTGGAACGCGTGCTGCTGATCGCGCTCAAACTCAAGATCCCGGTACACCACGTCTCGGTGCACACGATCGGGCAGCGGCTCTCGGTCAGCCTCGACATGGAGGTCGAGGCCAGGCTGCCGCTCGGCCAGGCGCATGAGATCGCGACGCGGCTGGAGGCGGCGATCCGGGACGAATTCGGCGGTGAGACCGAGGTCGAAACCCATATCGAGCCGATGGAGACGGGTGCGCCGGCCGGCCATGATGCGGCCTGGGAGACCGTCGAGGACATCGGCAAGGCACTCGCCAGCGAGACCGCGACGCTGAAGGGGCCGATCCACGACATCCACAATGTCAGGGTGCGCCAGACGTTGAACGGCCTGGTGGTGAACTATCATTGCCGCGTCGACCCTGCGCTCGACGTCGCCTCGGTCCATGCCGCCGTCGACCAGATCGAGCGGGCGGTCAGGATCGCGCGGCCGCAGGTTTGCCGCCTGGTGAGCCATGCCGAGCCGACCATTGCGGGGCCGGCAAGCTAGGGGCAGGCCCAATCGGGCACGCTCCCGGCTGAGCGACGCGGCGCACCCTTTCGGCCGTCGGGTCGGCGGGCTACAGACCATGGCAACGATCCGGCGCGCCGGATGATCCGAAACGCCGCTTTTCAGAGTTCCGCATGCGCTCCGACGACACTCCGCTGATCCGTCTCGAGGACTACCGCCCGTCCGACTGGCTGATCGACACGGTCGATCTCGACATCAGCCTGCACCCGACGAAGACGCGCATCCGCTCCCAGATCGCGTTGCGCCCCAACCCGGCCGGGCGGCCGGGGGCGCCGCTCGTGCTCGACGGCGACGAGTTGAAGCTCGTGGCGATCAGGCTCGATGGCCTGCTGATCGACGAGGCCGCCTACAGCGTCACCCCGCAGCAGCTGACGCTGCATGCCCCGCCGACGCGGCGCTTCACGCTGATGATCGACACCGAGGTCGACCCCTCCGCCAACACCAAGCTGATGGGGCTCTATCTCTCCTCGCATGTCTACTGCACCCAGTGCGAGGCGGATGGCTTCCGCCGGATCAGCTATTTCCTCGATCGCCCCGACGTGATGTCGGTCTACACGGTGCGGCTGGAAGCCCGGAAGCTGATCGCGCCGGTGCTTCTGTCGAACGGCAACCGCGTGGCGGCGGGCGAGTTGCCTGGCGGCGAGCGGCATTTCGCGATCTGGCACGACCCTCACCCCAAGCCCGCCTATCTCTTCGCGCTGGTCGGCGGCGCGCTCGACCATGTCCGGCAAAGCTATGTGACGGCCGAGGGACGCAGCGTTGAGCTCGCGGTCTATGTCGAGCCCGGCAAGGCCGACCGCGCCGGCTGGGCAATGGACTGCCTCGTGCGCTGCATGCGCTGGGACGAGCGCGTCTTCGGCCGCAATTACGATCTCGACGTGTTCAACATCGTCGCCGTGTCCGACTTCAACATGGGCGCGATGGAGAATAAGGGCCTCAACATCTTCAACGACAAATACGTGCTGGCCGACCCGCAGACCGCGACCGACGGCGACTATGCCTCGATCGAGGCGATCATCGCGCATGAGTATTTCCACAACTGGACTGGCAACCGCATCACCTGCCGGGACTGGTTCCAGCTCTGCCTTAAGGAAGGCCTCACCGTCTTCCGCGACCAGGAGTTCTCCGCCGACGAGCGCTCGCGGCCGGTCAAGCGCATCGCCGATGTGCGGACGCTGCGCACGACGCAGTTCTCCGAGGATGCCGGGCCGCTGGCGCACCCCGTCCGACCGCGCGCCTACAAGGAAATCAACAACTTCTACACGCCGACGGTCTATGAGAAGGGCGCGGAGGTGATCCGCATGCTGAAGCTGCTGGTGGGCGAAGCCGCCTTCCGCGCCGGCATGGACCTCTATTTCGAGCGCTGCGACGGCACGGCGGCAACGATCGAGGATTTCCTCGGCTGCTTCGCGGAGACCTCGGGCCACGACCTGACGCATTTCGCGCGCTGGTACGAGCAGGCGGGCACGCCGACGATCGTCGCCTCGGGCCGCTACGACGCGGCGGCGCGCAGCTACACTCTGGATCTGGCGCAGAAGACGGCGCCGACGCCCGGCCAGCCGGAGAAGCAGCCCGTCGTCCTGCCGGTCGCGCTCGGGCTCGTGGGCGGGAGCGGCGACCTGCCGCTCGCGACCACGTCGGAGGCCTATGCCGGCAACGGGATCGTCGTCTTCGACCAGCCGTCTCTGTCGGTGACCTTCACCGACGTCGGCGAGCCGCCGATCCCCTCGCTGCTGCGCGGCTTCTCCGCCCCGGTGCGGCTCGAGCTCGATCTCGACGAGGCCGCGCTGCTGCGCCTGTTCTCGGCCGACAGCGATCCGTTCAACCGCTGGCAGGCCTGGCAGACGGTGGCGATGCGCGCCCTCGTCGAGGCCGGTCGCGACCCCGGCCGCCTCGACGCTCTCGTCACCACCGGGCAGGCCCTGGCCACGGGGCTGCGCGGCTTCCTCACGACGCAGGCGCCCAGCGACCCCGCCTTCGCGGCGCAGGTCCTCCGGCTGCCGGCCCTGGGCGACGTCGCGCGCGAGATCGGGCGCGATGTCGATCCGGATGCGATCCAGGCGGCCCATCGCCGCCTCTCGACCGAGATCGGCCGCCGGCTCGGGCCGGATCTGCTGGACCTGCGCGAGCGGCTGGCCTCGGCGGCGCGCTACAGCCCCGACGCCGCCTCGGCCGGCCGGCGGGCGCTGCGCAACGAACTGCTCGGGCTCATCGCGCTGTCGGCCCCCGATAGCGGCGCGCAACTCGCCGAGGCGCAGTTCGCAGCCGGCGACAACCTGACCGACCGGCTGGCGGCGCTGGCCGCGATGACGCTGATCCCAGGCGAGGCGCGCGAGGCCCTGATCGCGCGCTTCGCCAAGACCTATGCGGCCGAACCGCTCGTCCTCGACAAATGGCTGATGGCCCAGGCCCTGATCCCCGAAAGCGGCACGCTGGACCGCGTGCGCTCCCTGATGCAGCACCCGGCCTTCTCGCTGACGAACCCGAACCGCGTGCGCGCGCTGATCGGCGGCTTTGCGGCCAACCTGACCCAGTTCAACCGCACCGACGGCGAGGGCTATGCCTTCCTGGCCGAGATCGTGATCGCGCTCGACCGGACGAATCCGCAGGTCGCCTCCCGGTTGCTCGCCTCGTTCAAGAGCTGGCGGATGCTGGAGCCGCGGCGCAAGGCGCTGGCGGAGGCGAAACTCGGCATGGTCGCCAACACGCCCAATCTCTCCCGCGACGTCGCAGACATCGCCGAACGGACGCTGGCCTGAAGAGGTTAACGGCAACCTGTCGAAAAGGTTAACGTTTCATTACGCGCACAAGATTCAATCACTCCAGCGATACAACCTGAAGGAGAATTCGACGGACCGGATTCAACTCCTGGCTAGACAAATCTGGTCACTCGGATTCAACTGAAAGTGATTCGCGGGGATGCGGCACGTCTCCCGATCTACTGACGGTAAGGTATCCGAAGGGGGACGGGCATGACGCGTGCCAACGCGGACTGCGCAACTGTGCGCGCAGATTCGATTCTGGGTGTAGCACGATCGCTGACACATCCGCTGTACCAGCGTTTCGAGTCTCTCGAGCCGACATTCCGCACCGTTATCCCCGGTCTCGTCGCCCTCTTCATCCTCCTCCTCGCCACCGGTGGCGCCATCCAGACCACCGCGATGCGCGAAGACGCGATGGCCGACGCCGTCGGCGACATGGACCTCGTCTCGACCCTGCTGGCCCGCGAGCTCGACAGCGCCTCGCAGCGCGGGGTGGCCCCCGCCGCCGTGCTCGCCGCCCTGAACTCCCGCCATCTCGCCGCGCATGGCCGCACCGTGCATGTCAGCGCCGAGGACGGGCACGTCATCGCCAGCCAGCCCGCTATCGGGCAGAGCCAGCGGACCCTGATCGACTTCCTCGGCCCGACGCAGCCACTGACCGCCTTCGGCGACCGCGCCGGCGTCATGCGGATCACCCTGCCCGACGGCGTCGAGGCCATCGCGGCGGTCCGCAACCTCGCCGCGCCGCTCGGCCAGGTCGCGGTGCTGCACCCGGTCTCGCGGGCCCTGTCGATCTGGCATCAGCGGCGCAGCGGGCTCGCGCTCCTCTTTGCGACCGCCGCCCTCGTGCTCGCCGCCATCACGATCGGGTTCATCGTCCAGTCGCGCCGAGCCCGCGCCGCCGACGAGGATTGCGACTGCATCCGCGAGCGCATCGACACCGCCCTGAATCGCGGCCATTGCGGCCTCTGGGACTGGGACCTCGCCCGCGGCCGCATCTACTGGTCGGATTCGATGTACGCCATGCTCGGCTATGCCCGGACCGGACAATACATGTCCTTCGGCGAGGTCAGCGGCTTCATCCACCACGACGACGTCAACCTCTATGCGCTGGCGGATGCGATCAGCCGGGGCGAGGCCACGCATCTCGACCAGGAATTCCGCGTCCGCGACAGCGCCGGCCAGTGGATCTGGCTGAAGGCCCGCGCCGAACTCGTGATCGACCGGCGGACCCAGGCGCAGCACCTCGTCGGCATCGTCGTCGACATCTCGGAACAGCGCCGCATGGCCGAGCGCACCGCCACCGCCGATGCGCGGCTGCGCGACGCGGTCGAGGCGATCTCTGAGGCCTTCGTGCTGTGGGACGCCAACAACCGCCTCGTGCTGTGCAACGCCAAGTACCAGCAGCTCCACAAGCTGCCGCCGGAACTCGCCGTCGCCGGCGTCTGCCATGACGAGATCATGCGCTCGAGCGCCCAGCCGAGCATCGACCAGGAACCGATGCGCTCGCTGCGCGGCCATGACGGCTCGTCCTCCTACGAGGCCCGCCTCTCCGACGGGCGCTGGCTCCAGATCAACGGACGGCGCACCAAGGACGGCGGCTCGGTCTCGGTCGGCACCGACATCACCAAGCTGAAGCAGCAGGAGGAGCGGCTGACGCAATCGGAGCACCAGCTCCTGATGCATGTCACCGATCTCAAGGCCTCGCGCCAGAAACTGGAGGCGCAGGCGCAGCAACTGACCGACATGGCCGAGCGCTACCTCGAGCAGAAGGCCGTGGCCGAGAGCGCCAACCGCGCCAAATCCGAATTCCTGGCCAATATGAGCCATGAGCTGCGCACGCCGCTCAATGCCATCATCGGCTTCTCCGACGTCATGCAGAGCAACATTTTCGGGCCGCTGGGCGAGAAGTACAGCGACTATGTCCGCGACATCCACGCGAGCGGCGAGTACCTGCTGCGCTTCATCAACGACATCCTGAACATGTCGCGGCTGGAATCGGGTAAGGTCAGCCTGGAGAAAACCGACCTCGCGATCGGGCTGGTCGTCGACGAGGCGGTCCGAGCGGTGCAGGACGAGATCGACCGCAAGGGCCTCGCGCTCACCATCGAAGGGCCGCGCGACACCCATCTCGAGGCCGATCCGCACGCGCTCTACCAGATCCTCGGCAACCTGCTCGACAACGCGGTCAAGTTCACCCCCGACGCGGGCCAGGTCGCCATTCGCATCCGGCCGGTTCCCGGTGCCGTCAATATCTTCGTCGAGGACAGCGGAATCGGCATTCCCAAGGACAAGATCCACCGCATCGGCCGGCCTTTCGAGCAGGTCGAGGGCGATCTCACCCGCAGCTACAAGGGCTCCGGCCTCGGCCTCGCCATCGCCCGCTCGCTGACAGAGCTGCATGGCGGTTCGCTGCGGCTGCGCTCGGCGATCGGCGCCGGCACCATCGTCATGGTCCATCTGCCGCTGGACGGCGGCGCCGGCCGGGTCATGGCCCGGGCGGCGTGAGGCGCTAAGCCGGTCATCGCGCGACCGAACCAGCAAGCAATCCTCTACTCACGCTTGTCATCGCGCGCGCAGTCACAATTCGATTGCATAGCGCCACAAAGATTTGGCATCTATACATGTGATCCCGACAGACAGGGCCTCACTGTATGAATATTGAATCTTTGATTGATCGCGTGCGCGACCACTACGTCGAACAATTCAGCGATTTTGCTGTCCGGCAGAAAGAGGGCGCAGGCAGGGGCGCCGCCGAGGTGAAGCTACAACTCGGCGAGGCGAGCCAACTGTTCGGCCGCATGTACTGCGCTGACTTCGTCAAGAACGACGACGAATCGCGAGTGGTTGAATTCTGGCCGGAACATGTTCTGGAATTCCAGCAGATCAATGGCAGCTTCGGACAGACTGCCCTGACGATCGACTACCTGCGTTGGGATGACATCCTCTTCATCCACGACGCCGAAGCGTTGCCTGGCGATGCGCTGGCAAACTGGTTCCGTCATTGGTTCGATCCCGATGAAGAGCGCTACGACGCGAAGGCAGCACTATCGGGGATAGCGCATTCAATGGTGGTGACAGCCAAGCAGGTCTCGGTCGATCTCGGAACTGCGGCACCGGTCGCCTTCTGGGACATGCTCCAATTGATCGCCGACGCGGGTGCCACGCATGTCCGGATCAGCACTTCGCGCATCGAGAACGATCCAGATCAATAACGACCATCCGCGCCGGCAATCACCCCACCCTCGCCGCCGTCAGAACCCGCGTGAAGATCGCGCGCACGCCGCTGCGCACCTCGTCCAGCTCAGCCCTCAGGACCTTCGTGTCAGGACGCCCGACCGCGGTGGCGATCCGGGTCAGCACGCGGGCGGGCACGGCGGCGGGGTCGAACGCCTCCTCGACGGTGAAGCGCTGCCAGAGCTGGACATCGCCGATCAACCGAACGGCCTCTCCCAGCGCGGCGGCATCGGCCGCCACCAGCAGCCCGGCCGTGCGGGCAGCCGCGAAGACGGACGCCGTGTCGCGCACCAGCAGGGCCGGATGATCGGCCGCATGGGCGAGCACGAGATACTGCGCGAGGAAGTCGAGATCGGTCAGGCCGCCGAGCGCGAGCTTCAGGTCCCAGGGGTTCTTCTCGCCCTTCTCCCTGGCGATCAGGGCGCGCATCTCGGCGACGGCGGCGGCGACCTTCGCCGGCTCGCGGCGGCGGCTCAGGATCGCGCGGATCGAGGCCTCGGCGCGCTCCGCCAGCGCGGGATCGCCCGCCACGACCCGGGCGCGGGTCAGCGCCATCTCCTCCCAGATCTCGGCCTCGCCGCGGTGATAGGCCTCGAAGCCCGCGAACTGGGTCGCGGCCGGGCTCTTGTTGCCCGACGGGCGCAGCCGCATGTCGACCTGATAGAGCGTGCCGCGCCGCGTCGGCACCGTCAGCGCGGCGACGAGGCGCTGGGTGAAGCGGACATGCCAGGTCACCGGATCGAGGCTGCGGCGGCCCCTGCTCGGCTCGGCATCCTCCGGCCGGTCATAAAGCAGCATCAGGTCGAGGTCGGATGACGGCGTGAGTTCGCCCGCACCGAGCCGGCCGAGCCCGACCACCACGCTCTGGGCCCCCTCGATCACGCCGTGATCGGCCACGAAGGCCGCGCGCGTGTCGTCGAAGGCCACACGCAGGCAGGCCTCAGCCACCGTGCAATAGGCCTGGGCCGCGGCCTGCGCCGGATAGACGCCGGAGAGGAGACGCGCGCCGACGAGGAAGTTCTCCTGCCGTGCGGCATCGCGCAGCCGGTCGAGCCCGTCCTCGACGCTGGGCGGCGGCGAGCCGACGACGCTGCGGATCCGGCGCACCAGCGCATCGCCGTCGAGCGAGGCCTGGCCGAAGGCGGGGTCGATGACGCCGTCGAGCACATGCGGGTGAAGCGCCGCGACCTTCGCCAGCCGCGGCGCGCTCCCGAGGATCTCGGCGAAGAGCGTCAGCAGCGAGCCTTGCGAGCGCAGCAGCGTCAGCAGCTCGACGGCGGCGGGCATGCGGACGAAGGCGTTGTCGAGATGGGCGAGCGCCCCGTCGGGATCGGCGGTGCGGCCAAGTGCGACGAGCAGCGCCGGCGTCAGTTCGGTCAGGACCTCGCGGGCACGGGCGCTGGTCACGGCCGCGCGGCGGCCGAAATGCCAGCCCCGCACCGTCTCGGCCGCTGTCCCGGCCTGGCGGAAGCCGAGCTTCTGCAGCGTCTCCAGCGTCTGCGGATCGAGGTCAGAGCCGGTGAAACTCAGTGTTCCCGCCTCGCTGGCGAGGCTCGGCCCCTCCTCGAACAGGAGCGCGTAGTGGCCCTCGACGCGGCGGGCATGGGCGGTCAGCGCCTTGCCGAAGGCCGCCGTCGAGGCATAGCCGCAGAAGCGGGCGAAGGCCTCGAGATCGGCCGCCGCCTTCGGCAGCGTCTGCGTCTGCTCGTCATGGCGCATCTGCAGGCGATGCTCGATCGTCCGCAGCCAGCGATAGGACTCGGCCAGTTCGTCGCGGGCGGCGGGCGTGATCCAGCCCTCCCGCGTCAGCTCCGCCAGCATCTCCAGCGTGCGCGGGCCGCGCAGCGCCGTGCGACGCCCACCGAAGACGAGCTGCTGCGTCTGCACGAAGAACTCGATCTCGCGGATACCGCCGCGCCCGAGCTTCACGTTGTGGCCGGCGACCGCGATCGTCTCATGGCCCTTCACCGTCTGGATCTGCCGCTTCATCGCGTGGATGTCGGCAATGGTCGCGAAGTCGAAATATTTGCGCCAGATGAAGGGGGCGAGGTCCTTCAGGAAGCGCTGGCCCAGCGCGAGGTCCCCCGCGACGGGCCGCGCCTTGATCATCGCCGCGCGTTCCCAGTTCTGGCCGACGGTCTCGTAATAGGCATAGGCCGAGGGCAGCGGCACCGCGACATGGGTCGAGGCGGGATCCGGCCTCAGGCGCAGATCGACGCGGAAGACATAGCCGTCGGGCGTCCGCTCCTGGATGATCCGGGCGATCTGCTGGGTGAGCTTGACGTAGAAGCTCGTCGGCTCGGCCACGCCCGCGGCTTCGGCTCTGTCGGGATCGAAGAAGACGACGATGTCGATGTCGGAGGAGTAGTTCAGCTCGCCCGCGCCGTGCTTGCCGAGCGCGAGCACGACGAGTCCTGATTCCCGCCCGGGCTCGGCGGGATCCGGCAGGCGGATGCGGCCGAGATAGGCGGCCTGCCGAAGGACATGCTCGGTGGCGAGCCTCACGGCGGTGTCGGCGGTGTCGGTGAGGGCCGCCGTCACGGTCTCGACGCTCCAGACGCCGCCGATGTCGGCGAGCGCGATCAGCAGCGCCATCGAACGACGGAAGCGGCGCAGCAGGCGCATGAGTTCCGGCGCGTCGGTCGCCGCCGCGCCGGCGCGGGCGACCTCGGCGAGCAGCGCGTCGCGCTGCGCCTCCGGTTCCTCCGTCAGGCAGGCGAGCAGGCCGGCCGGGTCCTGCCGCATGATCTGGGTGAGGAAGGGCGCATGCGCGACCAGGCCTGCAACGAGCGCGGCGCTGCGCTCGTTGTCGGCGAAATGGGTCGCCAGCGCCTGCGCGGCGGCCTCGTCGTGCAACCGCTCGATCAGGTCCTTCGCCAGCAGGTTCGCGGCGCGGGTGCGGGCCGGCAGAACCGGCGCTGCGTTCAATCTGTCACAGAGCCGCCCGGCCATGCCTCTTCCCCCTCAGAGCGAGGGGACGCCAACAGGGTTTGGCGCGCCTGTCGAGCCGGGACGCTCGCGCGCGGGCGGCATGTCCACAGGCTTGGTCGCGCCAGCGGGTTCGATCGCGTCGCGCTCGGCGGCTGCCGTGACATGTGCCGGCAGGGCGATGACGACGCGCAATCCCGGCGCATTGTCCTCGAGCCGCAGCTGGCCGCCATGCAGCCGCACCACGCCGGCCGCGAGGGCGAGCCCCAGCCCGAAGCCCGGCTTGCTGCGGCTGACATCGAGACGCACGAAGCGCTCGAGCACGCGGGCGCGGTCCTCCGCCGGGATGCCCGGCCCCTGATCGGCGACGGAGAGCAGGATCTCGCCCCCCTCCTGCCGGGCCGACACCGTCACCTGCGCCCGGTCGCCCGCGGCGGGCGCAGCATATTTCAGCGCATTGTCGATCAGGTTCGCCAGAGCCTGGCCGATCAGCTCCCGGTTTCCGGAAACCCGCAGGCCCGGCGACACCTCGGTGACGAGCGACAGCCCCGCCTCCTCGGCCAGCGGCTCGTAGAGTTCGGCCAGGCCGGAGACGATCTCGGAGAGGTCGAGCGTGTCCATGCTGTCCTGGATCCGGCCGGTCTCCAGCCGTGCGATCATGAGCAGGGCGTTGAAGACGCGGATCAGGTTGTCGGCCTCGTCGATCGAGCCGTCGAGCGCGGCGCGCAGCTCGTCCGGCGAACTGGCGGTGCGCAAGGCCTCCTCGGCCCGGTTGCGCAGCCGTGTCAGCGGCGTCTTGAGGTCATGGGCGATGTTGTCCGAGACCTGCTGCATGCCGGCCATCAGCTCGCCGATGCGCTCCAGCATGGCGTTGAGGTTGAGCGCCAGCCGGTCGAGCTCGTCGCCCGTGCCCGAGATCGCAAGACGGCCCTTGAGGTCGCCGGCCATGATCGACTGGGCGGTCCCCGTCATGTCGTCGATGCGCTTGAGCACGCGCCGCGCCACGAACCAGCTCGCGAAGCAGCCGAGGACGAAGACCAGCAGGAGCGACCAGCCCGCGGCCCGGCGGATGACGATGCCAAGGCGCTCGCGCTCCTCGACGTCGCGGCCGACCAGCAGCCGAAAGCCGGCGGGCAGCACGAAGACGCGCACGATGGCCCGGCTCGGCCTGTCCACCGCCTCGCTGGTGCGGGCATACTCGATCTCGGCCTCGCCCGGACGGTCGAGCGTGCCCGGCGGCAGCGCCTCGACATTGCCGGCAATGCGCTCTCCGACCGGGGTGGTGACGAGGTAGAGCGAGGCGCCCGGCGCGCGCGAGCGGCGCTCGATGACGTTGACCAGCCGCCGGATCCCGCCCTGGCGCTGCTGCTCGGCCAGGCCCTGGATCTCGGCGTCGATGGTGGAGCGGATCTGGTCGTCGAGCAGGCGCTTGGCGTTCCAGGCGACATAGCCGAGCAGAAGCCCGGCGAAGAGCGCGAAGACAACGAGGTAGACCGCCGTCAGCTTGAAGGCGGTTGTCCGGAACAGGTTGGGCAGGAAGCGCTGCGCCGGCCGCGGCGATACCCCAGCCTCCCCCGCGGAGGGATCAGCGTTGTGTGTCACGGACCATGTATCCCGCGCCGCGGATGGTGTGGATCATCGGGTGCTCGAAGCCCTTGTCGACCTTGGCGCGCAGGCGGCTGACATGCACGTCGATGACGTTGGTCTGGGGATCGAAGTGATAGTCCCAGACATTCTCCAGCAGCATGGTGCGCGTCACCACCTGGCCCGCATGTTTCATGAGATATTCGAGCAGCCGGAATTCGCGTGGCTGCAGCAGGATCTCCGTGCCACCGCGCGTGACGCGATGGGCGAGCCGGTCGAGATCGAGATCGCCGACCCGGTAGCTCGTCGGCTCGGAGGCCGGCGCGCCGCGGCGACGCGCCAGCACCTCGACCCGCGCCAGGAGCTCCGAGAAGGCATAGGGCTTGGGCAGATAGTCGTCGCCGCCGGCGCGCAGCCCCTTCACGCGGTCGTCGACCTGCGCCAGGGCGGAGAGAATCAGGGCCGGGGTCGCGTCCTTCTGCTCGCGCAGCGAGCGGATCAGCGAGAGCCCGTCCAGGCGCGGCAGCATGCGGTCGACGACGAGGACGTCGTAGCCGCCGCCCTCGGCCATGGCATAGCCTTCCAGCCCGTCGCCCGCATGGTCGGCGACATGGCCGGCCTCGCGGAAGGCCTTGGTCAGATAGGCCGCGGCCTCGGCATCATCTTCGACGATCAGCAGTCGCATCGGCCAAGCCTATCCCAGAACGAAGAAAAACGGCAGGCCGGAGGATACGCATCCGGCCTGCCGCGGTGAAGGCTGGTCTCCCGGCGCGGGGGCGACTGACTGCCGGGAGAACGCGAGCCTTGCCTTGATCCCGCGCCGGCCGTCGCGGCCGGCGCGGGAGATGGGACCGATCAGGCGGCCGGCTGGCGGCCGACCTCGAAGCCGATCTCGCGCTCCTTGCCGTCACGCCAGACGGTGATCTTCACCTTCGAGCCCGGGGCATAGGTCGCGATCTTGCGCGAGAGCTCGCGGGCGTCCTTGATCGACACACCATCGACCGAGAGGATCGTGTCGCCCCGCTTGATGCCGGCCTTGGCGGCAGGCCCGTTGCGCTCGGCGGCGGCGACGAGGGCGCCATGCGGCTGCTTCAGGCCGGCCGCTTCGGCGATCTCGGGCGTGACCGGCTGGATCTGGACACCGATGAAGCCGCGCGAAACCGTGCCGTCCTTCTTCAGCGCGGAGACCACCTGCTCGACGGTCGAGGCCGGAACCGCGAAGGCGATGCCGACATTGCCGCCCGAGGGCGAGAAGATCGCGGTGTTGACGCCCACGACCTCGCCCTTCTGGTTGAAGGTCGGCCCGCCCGAGTTGCCGCGGTTCACCGCCGCGTCGATCTGCAGGAAGTCGTCATAGGGGCCGGAGCCGATATCGCGGCCCTGCGCCGAGACGATGCCGGCCGTGACCGTGCCGCCCAGACCGAAGGGGTTGCCGACCGCCAGCACCCAGTCGCCGATGCGCGGCTTGGCCGGGGCGAGCTGGACGAAGGGGAAGCTGCCGCCTTCGGTGACCTTGAGCAGAGCGAGGTCGGTGCGCGGGTCGGTGCCGATGACCTTGGCGTTCAGGGTCTTGCCGTCGTCGGTGACGAGCTGGACCTCGGAGGCCTTGTCGACGACGTGGTTGTTGGTCACCACATAGCCGTCCTGGCTGATGAAGAAGCCCGAACCCTGGGACATGCCCTGGCGCGGCTCGGGCCGGCTCGGACGCTGCGCGCGCGGAGGCTGCTGCTGCTCGAAGAAGCGGCGCAGGCCGGGCGGGAGATCGTCCAGGCTGCCCTGGCCGTCATCGGCGGCGTCGATCGTCTGCTTGACGCGGACGGAGACGACGGCCGGCTTCACCTTCTCGACCATGTCGGCGAAGGAGGGCAGCTGGGTCTGGACGCCCGAGAGCTGTATCGGCTGGGCGAAGGCGGGGTGGTCGAACCTGAGCGCGCCATCGGCGAGGCCGGCCGCGAGGCCGATGCCGAGGGTGGCCGCGCCGGCGAGCAGCGCGCCGCGCTTCAGGATGGAACGGGAGGGGGTCGTCTGGGTCGTCATGGCGAGAACCTCGAAATCAGCGGCAGGGCCTTCCCTGCTCGTGACGAGGACCATGACGGGCGGCGCCTTACGCCAATTTCGCCCGAAGATGACTGTTTCGTAAGGTTGCGAAATGTTTCCGCGGCGGCCGCGCGGCTTCAGGGCGCCTCGGAATCCAGCAAGCGCTGCAGGCGACGGCGCTCCTCCTCGGACAGCGGCGCCGCGCTGGCCGGGGCGGGCATGGCGCGGCCGCGCCGCCAGGTGAAGACCAGGGCCGCCAGCAGGATCATTAGAGGCGCGGCCCAGAGCAGGGCCGTGCGGAGGTCGAAGGGCGGCCGCAGCAGGACGAAATCGCCATAGCGGGCGACGACGAAATCGCGCACCGCCGTGTCGCTGTCGCCGGCGACGAGCCGCTCGCGCACCAGCACGCGCAGATCCTTGGCGAGCGGCGCGTCCGAATCGTCGATCGACTGGTTCTGGCAGACGAGGCAGCGCAGCTCGCCGGAAATCGCGCGGGCGCGGCGCTCCATGGCCGGGTCGGGCAGCACCTCGCCCGGCTGGACCGCCCGCGCGGGAAGGCCGGGGGCGAGCGCCAGCAGGATGGCGAGGGCAAGACGCGGCCAGCGGGCTCGGCGCATGGCGCTCACTCCGCCGGCTGGGGCGCGGCGACCGGCTGCGCCTTGGCGCGCCGCGGCGCCGCCAGCCGGAAGCGCCGGTCGGTCAGCGACAGTGCACCGCCCAGCGACATCACGATCGCACCGATCCAGATCAGCAGGATCAGCGGCTTGTCGTAGAGCCGCACCGCAATGCCGCCGTCTTCCTGCGGCTCGCCGAGCGCGACATAGGCCTGGCTCAGGCCATCGGTCCGGATGCCGGCTTCCGTAGTCGGCATGTTGCGGGCGAGGTAGACGCGCTTGGCGGCCTCGACGGGCTTGAGTTCGCGATTGCCGGAGAAGACCTGGAAACGCGCCACTTCCGCTCGGAAATTGGGGCCGGTACGCGGCATGACCGATTCCAGCACGACGGTGTAACGGCCGCTGGTGAGGCGCTCGCCCGGCTTCAGCACGCCGATCGCCTCGGTGCTCCAGGCCACGGCGGCGATGCCGATGACGCTCAGGCCGACGCCGGCATGGGCGAGCGCGGTGCCCCAGGCCGAACGCGGCAGCCCCTTGGCCCGCGACCAGATGGCCGGCCACCCGCTGGCGCGGCTGATGATCCGCTCGCCGAGATCGAAGGCGGCGCCGGCGACGAGGAAGACTCCGAGGCCGATGCCCAGCGGGGCGAGCACAGGCCCGCCCCAGGTGAAGGCGATGAGGGCGAGCGCGGCGAGGATCGCCAAGCCGAAGGCGGCGAGGTTGCGCTGCGCGGCGCCGAGCAGGTCGCCGCGCTTCCAGGCGAGCGACTGGCCGAGCGGCAGGAGCAGCAGCAGCGGCACCAGCACGGGCACGAAGGTGGCGTTGAAGAAGGGCGGGCCGACCGAAATCTTGTCGCCCGTCACCATCTCCAACACGAGCGGATAGAGCGTGCCGATGAAGACGGTGGCGCAGGCGGTCGCGATGAAGACGTTGTTGACGACGAGCGCGCCCTCGCGGGAGACCGGCGCGAACAGGCCGCCCTGCCGCAAGAGCGGCGCGCGCCAGGCGAACAACGCCAGCGAGCCGCCGACGAAGAAGACCAGGATCATCAGGATGAAGAGGCCGCGGGCCGGGTCGGTGGCGAAGGAGTGCACCGAGGTCAGCACGCCGGAGCGGACGATGAAGGTCCCCAGCAGCGAGAGCGAGAAGGTCAGGATCGCGAGCAGGATCGTCCAGACCTTGAGCGCGTCGCGCTTCTCCATCACCACCGTGGAGTGGATCAGCGCGGTGCCGGCCAGCCAGGGCATCAGCGAGGCGTTCTCGACCGGGTCCCAGAACCACCAGCCGCCCCAGCCCAGCTCGTAATAGGCCCAGTAGGAGCCCATCGCGATGCCCAGCGTCAGGAAGACCCAGGCGAGCAGCGTCCAGGGCCTGACGGCGCGGGCCCAGACGGCGTCGATCCGCCCGTCGATGAGGGCCGCGACGGCGAAAGCGTAGGTGATCGAGAAGCCGACATAGCCGACATAGAGGAGCGGCGGGTGGATCGCGAGGCCGAGGTCCTGCAGGATCGGGTTGAGATCCTGCCCCTCGGGCGGGGCCGGAACCATCCGGCGGAACGGATTCGAGGTCAGCAGGGTGAAGGCGAGGAAGGCGACCGTGACCATGCCCTGGGCGGCGAGCGTCCCGGCCCGCAGACGCAGCGGCAGCGAGCGGCGCGACAGCGCGACGAGCGCGCCGAACAGCGTCAGGATCAGCACCCACAGGAGCATCGAGCCCTCGTGGTTCCCCCAGACGGAGGTCAGTTTGTAGATCAGCGGCTGCGTCGAGTGCGAGTTGGCGACGACGTTCTCGACCGAAAAGTCCGAGCGCACATAGGACGTGACCAGCGCGGCGAAGGCGAGCGCGACCAGCAGGAAGCAGGTGACGGCCGCCGCCGAACCGACGCTGGCCAGCGCCCGATCATGCCGCGCGACGCCCCAGAGCGGCACCAGCGATTGCACCACGGCGACGCCGAGCGCCAGCGCCAGCGCGAAATGGCCGATCTCGACGATCATGATTGCCTCATGGGGACGCCTGTGGGCCCGGCTTCGACGGGGGAGCCGATCCCCCCGCCCCGCCCGGCTGCCAATGGCCCTGCTTCTTCAACGTGTCTGCCACCTCACGCGGCATATAGGTTTCGTCGTGCTTGGCGAGCACCGAGTCGGCGCGGAACTGATCGCCGCCCTGGAACACGCCCTCGGTCACGACGCCCTGCCCCTCGCGGAACAGGTCGGGCAGCAGCCCCTCATAGGTGACCTTGATGACGGTGCGGCTGTCGGTGATCGAGAAGACGACGCGCTGGCCGGGCCCGCGAACGACGGAGCCCTGCTCCACCAGACCGCCCAGGCGCATGCGCGTGCCGGGCGTCACGCCCTTCTCCGAGATCTCCGTCGGGCCGTAGAAGAAGACGATCGTGTCGCGCAGCGCAAACAGCACGAGCCCGGCCGACAGGGCGAGCACGAGTCCGGCGGCGCCGATCAGCATGAGCCGGCGCTGCTTTCGCGTGTAGCGGCGCTTCCCGGCGAGCGGGCGCAGGGGCTCGACGGCGGTCATGGCGCAGTCTCCTTGAGGGCGAGTTCCCCGGCCAGTGCGTCCAGCGCCACAGCGGCCGAGGCCTCCTGCGCCAGCCGCTCGCGCGCCACGGCGAGCGATTCGCGCGCCGCCACCTTGTCGCCGAGGACCACCTGCGACCGGATCAGGCGCGTCCATTCCGGCAGCGTGCCGCCGCCCGCCTTCAGGCGCGCCGAGAGGCCCTCGACCATGCCGCGGATCGCCGCCTGCTGCTCGGCCGGCGGCAGGGCCGCGATGCCACCGGCACCCGTCTCGGCTTCGAGCCGCGCCAGGCGCTGGCGGACGGTCTGGGTCCAGGGCGCGTCGGCAGCGGCCTCGTCGAGCAGGGCGCGCAGGCTGGCGATGGCGCCGGGCGCGTCCCCATCCTGCTCCTGGCCGATGGCGAGGAAGAACCGGGCCCGGGCATTCTTCGGATCGACGCGCAGCGCGCCGGCGAAACTCTCGCGTGCAGCGGCGGTGACGACGCCGCCGGCCGCCAGGGCCCGCGCCTCGCCCAGCCCGGCATAGGCTTCCGCGCTCGCCTCGCCATGGCGGATGGCCGCCGCGAAGGCGGTGGCTGCGTCGTCATAGCGGTTCAGGCGCATGTAGACCGGCGCGATCACCGACCAGCCCTTGCCGTCGGAGGGGTTGGCGGCGAGATGGGTTTCGATGCGGGCGAGCGCGAGGGCGAAATCCTGTCGTGACGGATCGGCCTGGAGACGTGCCGCGAGCGGCTGGTCCGGCTTTGCGGGCGAGCCATAGGCGCCGTAGACCAGCAAGGCGAGGAGCGGCACGCAGGACAGAGCGAGCGCCGAGCTGGCGCGGCGGCGGCGCAGCGAGGATTCGGTCTCGCCCGCGGGCGCCGCATCCTCTCCAGAGGCGCGCAGCAGGCGACGCGCGGCCTCGGCGCGTGCGGCCTCGGCCTCGACAGGCCCGATCAGGCGGCGGGCGAGGTCGCGGTCGATCTCGCCGAGCTGCGCGCGATAGAGGCTCGTGGCGTCCCCGACATCGGCGAACGCGAGCGACCGGCCCCGGCCGAGCGGCCAGAGCAGGGCAAAGACGGAGGCCCCGGTCATGACCGCGAAGATGATCCAGATCAGCATGATACGCTCATAGCCAAAAGCGGCCGCCGCTTCATGCCCCGAATATGGCGACATAGGGTCACGCGGTGCGTCATCTCGTCAGACCGAAGGCAGGGTCAGGCGCGCCCGAAGCCCGCCGAGCGGCGACCGCTCCAGGGAGAGCTCGCCGCCATGGAGCTTGGCCAGATCGACGACGATCGACAGGCCGAGGCCCGAGCCGGGCGTGCCCTCGTCGAGGCGCCGGGCAGACCCGGGCCGTCGTCATCGATCAACAGGACGATCCGGCCGGAGCCGGCGGGCGCAGGGTCGAGCGAAACGGCGACCGAGGACTCCGCCCATTTGAAGGCATTGTCGAGCAGGTTTCCCAGCATCTCCTCGAAATCCTGCCTGTCGCCCCTGAAGCGCACGCCGGTTGATACGCTGTGGCTGCCGGCGATGCCACGGCCCTGCGAGATCTTGGCGAAGGTGCGGATCAGGGCATCGAGCGACGGCACCACCTCGGTGACGCCGCCGAGCGCCCCGGAGAGCGCGGCAGCCCGGGCGCGGTCGAGATAGTACTGGACCTGATCGCGCATGACGGCGGCCTGGGTCTTGACCGTCTCCGCCAGGTGGCCTTCCCCGGCCTCGGCCTCGTTGAGCACCACGCTCAGCGGCGTCTTGAGGGCATGGGCGAGATTGCCGACCTGAGTGCGGGCGCGATCGAGGATCTCGTGATTGGCGTCGATCAGCAGGTTGAGTTCGCCGGCGAGCGGCGCGAGATCGGGCGGGTACTGCCCGACGATGCGCGGCGTCTCGCCGGTGCGCACCATTCCGACGGCGCTGCGCAGCCTCGCGAGAGGGCGCAGGCCGAAGCGAACCTGGACGATCGTCGAGGCGACGAGCGCGAGCCCCAGCAGCACGAAGGTCATCGTCAGCGCGAAGCGGAAGTCGCGGATGTCGGCGTCGAGTTCGTCGGAGGGAGCGGCGACAGCCACGGTGAAGCGGCCATCCTCGCCCACGTCGATCTCGCGCTCGAGAATGCGCAGCGAACGATCGTCGGGGCCGGAGATGTAGCTTTCGCGGATGCCCCGCGCATTGGGGACGATCGGCTGGTCGAGCAGCTTCGGGAGTTGCCCGCCGACGAGCGAGCGCGAGGCGCGGATCGTCGGGCGTTCGCCGTCGAGGCGGATGATCTGCCAGTACCAGCCCGACAGCGGCAGATCGAAGCGCGGTTCGCCGAGATCCCCGATCGCCTGGCGTTCCGTCTCGGGCGGTGCGGCGAGATCGGCGATCAGTTCCTTGATGTAGACGCTGAGGCGCTCGTCGAAGCCCCGCTCCGCCGAACGGCGATAGAACGTCGTCAGGCCGACGCCGGCGAGCATCAGCACCAGCGCGCAGCAGACCGCCGCCGAGATGAAGAGCCGTGCGCCGATAGAGTAGCGATGCGGGCGGAACGGCATCGCCGACGATCAGACCTTGGCGGGCGCGGCGCAGATGTAGCCGAGGCCGCGCACGGTCTCGATGACCTCGACCCCGAGCTTCTTGCGCAGGCGCCCGACGAACACCTCAATCGTGTTGGAGTCACGATCGAAATCCTGGTCGTAGAGATGCTCGACCAGTTCGGTGCGGGAGACGACCCGACCCTGATGGTGCATCAGATAGGCCAGCAGCCGGTACTCGTGCGAGGTCAGCTTGACCGGGTTGCCGTCGACGACGACGCGGCTGGCGCGCGTATCGAGCCTGACCGGGCCGCAGACGAGTTCGGACGTGGCGTGCCCGGCGGCGCGCCGCAGCAGCGCCCGCACGCGCGCCAGCAGTTCCTCGACATGGAAGGGCTTGGTCACATAATCGTCCGCGCCGGCATCGAAGCCGCCGACCTTGTCGCTCCAGCGGTCGCGCGCGGTCAGGATCAGCACCGGCATCGTCTTGCCGGCCCGTCGCCAGCCCTGCAGCACCGCGACGCCATCGACCTTGGGAAGGCCGAGATCGAGGATCACCGCATCATAGGGCTCGGTCTCCCCGAGATAGAGGCCCTCCTCCCCGTCGAAAGCCTTGTCGACGGCATAGCCGGCATTCTCAAGGGCTGTGACGATCTGGCGGTTCAGGTCCTTGTCGTCCTCGACGACGAGCAGTCTCACGGCGGATCAACTCCTGTTGGGCTGGGAACGCCCGGCGCGCTCAGCGAATCGTGCCGACCTTGCCGGACTGTCCCTCGAGCGTCACGCGGGCGACACGGCCGTCGCGCTTCAGCGTCGTGACCACATAGACGTATTCGTCGCCCTGGCGGCAGAGCCTGATGCGGACCACCTCGCCCGGGGCGGCCTGTCGGGCATGACGCGACGCCTGCGCCGGCTGGATCACGCGGCCTTCGGCCACGGCATCGCGCGTCTCGTCCGCGGACAGGCAGGAAATCGGCTCCGGATTGTCGATCCGGTGGATCGGCAACGGATTCGCCAGCAGGGACAGGGCAAGGAAGGTTTCGACGGGCATGATCGACATCGGCTAATCCCGCACGCGTGAACACGCCATGAATGCTGCGATCAGCCCCGAGTATGTCAGCGGATCAGCAGGCGTCCAAGGTATTCCTGCCCCCGCCCGGCGACAGCGCTGATCTGGGCGATCACGATTTCGATCTCGGCCTGAGCCGCGCCGAAATCGGCCAGTTCCTCGGCGTTCGAATAAAACCAGATCGCGCGGTCGGTGGTCTGGCGACGCAGGACGACCCCGCCGAGCCGGACCGCGACATCGTAGCGCTCGGCCTCCTCGCCCAGCGGAACCTCCGCCAGATCCCAGGAATCGGCGTCGATGCGGCTGCGGCGGATCCAGTCGATGGTGATGCCGCCCGCCCCCCGCCGGGCCCTGGCATGCACCGGCGAAAGCGGAAGCAGCGCGCCGCTTCCGGCCGTCGCGACGATCTCCGCCATCGACGGATCGCCCATGTCGCGCTGGACGGGACCAACCCGGTAGCGTTGCTGGCGCCCGAGGTCGGCGAGGTCGTCGGTCAGGGTGACGGCGGCGCCGTCCAGCACGACGAGCCTCGCCCCCGGCGGCAGGGTCCGGCCCGCCACCGCCTCCGAGCCGCCGAGGCCGCGCAGCAGGCCGGACAGGCGAAAGCGCTGCGGGCCGATCAGCTCGACCTGCGATGCGGTCACGATCTCGATCACGCCATCGGCGCCGATGAGAGCGAGCGCATTGGCCCCACCCAGCGCCGCCTCCGGCGTCACCGAGGACAGCACGCCGCCCCGCAGCAGCACCTCCACCGACGCCCGGCGGTCGCTGCGCCAGAGCGGTCCCGGCGGTAGCGCCGTCAGCGTCTCGCCGACGATCGAGGGCGCCTCGATCAGGCGCAGCAGCGCGAACTGCCCCGCGCCATCCGCCTGCCAGACGGCGAGCGCACCGGGCCAGGGCTGGGCGAAGGCGGCGAGCGACAGCAGCGGCGGCGGCTGTGTGCGCACGATCGGCAGAGAGAGCGGGATGGCGAGGGGCCGACCGGGCAGTGGCGGCGGCGCGCGCGGCGGTCGCGGCAGGCTGGACACGCCGTTGTCGCGGTAGATCGCCGGCTCGACGGCACGCGCGCTCGCCCGGCGGGTCGCGCCCTCCTCGATCCGGGTCAGCCGGAACAGCCTGTCATCGCCCGCCACCGGCAGGGCCACCACGTCGCCGGGCTCGAGATCGAGGCAGCGAGGCGACAAGTCGAGGTCCAGCGTCTCGCGGCCGGCCCAGATCTCCTGCAGGCGCTGATCGGCCAGCCGCTGGCCTTCGGCCGGGCGGGTGACGATCGCGGTGTCGACGCCGATCTCGCGGCGCGCAGCACCGGTCAGCCGGCGCGAGCGAGCGAAGCCGAGGCGCAGTTCGAGCGGCAATTCGCTCTCCTCGGCCCGGCGCAGAGCGAAGGGGCGGCCCTCGCGATCGAGGACGAGATCGTCGCTCCCGAGCCGCCGCGCGATCGCGCCGGAGCGGCCGCGGAAGACGAGCCGGCCCGCGCTCATCGTCGCATCGAAGCCGAAGGCCTGGCCGAGCGGCTCCAGCGCCTGGCGGGCCGAGAGCGGCCGCTCCAGCACGTAGCCGTCGAGGAAGCCGTCGACGGCGATCGCATCGGCGGCGGGCAGGCCGAAATCGGCGAGGATGCGATGCAGCAGCCGGTCGACGGGCGTGCCCTCGATGCGGCCGTTGAGCCAGTGCCCCGTGTCGTGGGCGGTCCCATCGGCCCAGATCCCTCCGAGATCGGGAAAGGCGGGAAACGGCCTGGCGTCATAGCTCCAGACAAAGATGTTGGACGGGTCGATCATCCGGATGCCGGTTTCCGGATGGACCGGGTTGCGCCCGGCCTCGAAACCCGCGCGCGCCGGATCGAAGCCGGAGATGACCGCCTCGAGCCCGCGCGCCTGGACCAGGTCGTCGCGCGCGCCGCTGGAGAAGTAGGGAGTGCCGCTCTCGGCGGATTTCGCGTCCGGAAAAACATTGGGCGCATTCGCGCCCTTGTCGACGGCGGGAATGCCGATCTCGGTCAGCCAGATCGGCTTCGCACCGGGCACGAAGGCGGTGGGGGACGTTTCGACGCCGCCCACCCGCTCGACATGCGGGTTGCTCCACCAGCCGACGAGATCCTTCGGACGGAAGACCCAGGGCTTGCCGTGGGCTCCGTCCGTGATCGGCAGGCGCAGCTGCGCGGCGCGACCGGCGGCATCGGCATAGTACCAGTCATAGGCCTCGCCGCCGGTCAGCCGGGCCCGCAGATAGCCGAGATCGGCCGGTCCCGTCGCGACGGCAACGTCGGCATGACCGCCGCCATCGCGCCAGTCCGAGAGCGGCGGGTAGAAGTCGATGCCGATCGCGCCGATGGCGGCCGAGGCCCAGAGCGGATCGAGCGGAAAGGCGACGTCGCCACCGCCAGCGCGGACATCGGCGCCGTACTCCGTCCAGTCGGCCGCATAGGTCAGCGTGGCGGCCGGCAGAATCGTCGCGACCTGTTCGGCGAGGTCGACGAGGCCCGCGACCATCGGGTAGCCGCCTGTGCCCCGGACATGGGTCAGGCCCGGCATTTCCGAACCCAGTACGAAGCCTGAGACGCCGCCGGCCATCTGCGCCAGCCTGGCGTGGTGCAGCACGAAGCGCCGGTAGCTCCACTCGTCCGGCGCGGCACAGACGACCCGCTCACCCTCGGCGACGACATCCGCGGCGGTGACGCCGCCCAGGAACGCCGCCATCTGCGCCTCGGCCTCGGCGGTGCCATCTGCGCTTCCGGGCGCCCCCGGCGCGGGCGTGCAGGTGATGCGCCCGCGCCAGGGATAGCGCGGCTGCCCGGGCAGGCCCGAGACTGGGTCAGGCAGGGCATTGCCCGCCGGAATGTCCATCATCACGAAGGGATAGAGCACGACCTCGAGGCCGTAGTCGTCGCGCAGGCGACGGATGAGGCGGATCACGCTCTCGTCCGAGGGCGTCCCGCCGAAAGCCGGCCGCCCCTCGGCTTCGCTCACCACGCGGGCCACCGCACGATCGAGGCCCGCCACCGCCCATTCGGCACCGAGCGTCGGCTTGTGGGCGATCTCGACGCGCGGCGCGATCGTGCAGGCGCCCGCCCGCAGATCGTCGCCGAACCAGGTGACGACCAGCGCCACGCGGCGCAGGGCGGGGCAGAGCGCGGTGAGTTGGGCCAGCGCGGTGTCGACGTCGGCGCCGCCGTAGAGCTGGTGGCGGGTCAGGCTTTCGGTGACGCCCGGCTCGGGTTCGTGGCTGACGGCCCGCGTCTCGTAGACGAACTCGCCCGCGCCGGGGATCAGCGTCACCGCCCGGATCATCTGGGCGAGGCCTTCGACGGGCCGCACGACCTCGAAGGAAAACTGCGGAACACGGTTGCCGTAGTCGGCGAGCGGGAAACGCTCGAACACGACATAGGCGAGGCCGCGATAGGCCGGAGTCTCGCCGGCCTCCTTCGCCACGATCAGCGGGTCCGCTTCCTGGGCCTCGTCGCCTTGGTGGACGCGCATCGCGACCGTCGTGACGTCGAGTTCCCGTCCATCGGCCCAGATGCGACGGACAAAGGCGATCCGCCCCTCGCAGAGACCGATCGCGAGATTGGCATGGTAGGCATAGGTCGTCTCGATCGTCTTCGCCCGCGGGCTGCCCTTTCCGCCGGTCTTGGTCCGCGTCACCGTGACCTTGATCTCCTCCTCGAAGCGGGTCGCCCAGATCAGCTGCCCGCCGAGGCGGGCCCGGCCATAGACGCCGCTGACCTCGGTGAGGCGCGGCCCCTCGACGCGGCGCGTCGAGGCGGACCCGCCGAGCAGGGACTGGTCGATGCGCGCCCCGGCGATGCCGCCCAGAGCCTGGCCGAGCACGGCGCCGATCGGGCCGCCGACCGCGCTGCCGAGCGCGCTGCCCGCGACCTGCAGAAGGAGAGTCGCCATCAGTCGATCACTCCCGGAAAGGAGAAGGCGTGGCTGAGATGCCGCCGCCACCACGGCGTGAGGGCGACCTCGGCGACCGCCGCACCGTCATGGGCGTGGATGATGCGATCGGTCGCGCTCAGGATCGCGCAGTGCTTCGCCGGCAGATGGTCCCGCCAACGAAACAGCAGCACGTCGCCGGCGCGTGCCTCGCCCGGCTCGACGGGGACGAGGTGGCGCAGCGCTGCGGCGGCCAGCGTTTCCGTCCCGAGACTTTCCGCCCAGCCCGGCGTGTAGGGGGGCGGCTGCTCCGGCTCGCTGCCATGGAGATCGCGCCAGACGCCGCGCACGAGGCCGAGGCAGTCGCAGCCGACGCCTCGCAGGGAGGCCTGGTGGTGATAGGGCGTGCCGATCCAGCTCCTCGCCGCCTCGACGATGTCGTCACGGAACAGGAGCGCCTTCATCGGAACAGGCTGCCGCCGTCGAGGGCGCCATCGCCCGGGCGGACACCGCCGATGATGAAATCATTACCGGGGATGTGCGGGAAGCCGCGGAAATTGATTCCGTTGCCGAACTTGGCCCGGCAGGTGGCGAAGCTCTTGTCGCAACCGGGGGAAACGGTGAAGGGATCGCCCGGCGTGATGGCCGCCGGCGGCGCCTGCCAGAGTTCGAGGGCGGCGTCACTTCCGGTGGCGGTGTGGCGCTTCACCTCGGTCGCGAATCCGATGGCGCTGCCGCCGGTGAAGACCAGCCGCCCGCCGGTCAGGTATCCGTCCGCGAAGGCGGCGAGGGCCGCCGCCGTCAGGCTCAACCGGCCGTCAGTCGTCGTCACGACGGCCTCGGCGGGCGCCAGCGCGACACCGCAGCGCGCATCGCCGAGATCGGCCGAACACGAACGCAGGTAGAGCCGCCCTCGCTCCTCGTCGAAGGCCTTGGCCAGCCCCCTCACCTCGGCCGTGAAGGCACCATCGCTGCGGCGAACCTCTCCGACGAAGCCGGTGTCGAGATGGAGGCGCTGGGCGGGGTCGGCCCAGTTGACCAGCCAGAGCGTCACCCGGGCGTCGTCATAGAGCCCGCGGGCGAGATCGGCCTCGTTCAGTCCGCAGCCGAGCTCCGCGCTCGTCTCCGCTGCCTCGAGCCCGGTCGTCGCCGCGAAGGTCACGCCGTCGAAGACGAGGGGGCCGTCATGGTCGGTGAAGCCGAGGACGAGACCGTCCCGCCGCGTCAGGCTCCAGCAGCGGCACAGCGTCGTCGCGCCTTGGGCCAGATGGTCGGCCAGGGTCTCGGGGATCGCGCGCATGGGCAGGCTCCTGCAGGGCTTCAGGACAGGATCTCGACGACCGGAATCCGCGGAATCTCGCCGGCCTCGAAGGCCGAGAGATCGATCTCGATCGCGTCGAGGTCGAAGCGCACGGGCACGTCGAACAGGAAGCCCGCCGTGACGACGGCGCCTGGCGCGGGCGCATGGCCGGCTGCGAAGGTCACCAGACCGCTCGTCGCGTCGCAGGTGACTCGGGCGGGGTCGACGGCGGTGCCGCCGATCGCGACCGCGACCTCGCCGGGAACCGGCTTGCGGATCGGCCGGCGGTAGGTCGCCAGACCTGTGCCGTAGTGCTTGCAGAGCTGGAAGCTCGCCGTGATGCCGTCGCCAGTACCGATCGCCTGGTCGGTCGCCGTGGGGCTCTGCGAGGGCGGGCAGCTCTTCCAGTCGAGCCCATCGCGCCAGCGGAAGCCGTAGAGCCGGCCGCGGCGCTCCTCGAAAAAGGCGACGACCGCCGCCAGCGCATCGAGGGTTCGGATGCCGAGGCCGGCATCGTAGCGCCGGCGGGAATGGGCCCAGCGGCTGTTGCGCACCTCACGGCCCGACGCGAGCGTGACGATCTGCGTCAGGCGCTCGGGCCCGCCGCGCGCGCCGCGGGCAATGTCGGTCGGAAAGCGGATCTCGTGGAAGTCGCTCATGAGCACCCCGTTTCAGAGCGCGCGGCCGCCGCGCGCGACGGCCCGTGCGATCGCGGCCGACACCTGTGCCTCCGAGCGTCGGAAGCTGTCGACATCGGGCGTCGAGACCTGGACGACGACATTGAGCGGGCGGCGCGTCTCGGCCGAGGAGCGGACACCGAGCTTGCCGTCGGCGCCACGCGACAGCGGCAGGATCGCTTCGGCACCGCGCTCGCCCATCAGCCCGAGCCCCCGCCCGAGCGGGAAATAGGCGGGTGAGGCGATCACCCCGCCCTCGGCGAAGGCGGCGACCGGAGCGGCGGCCCCTCCTCCCAGGCCGGCGCCGCCGAACAGGCCCGTCAGCCCCTTGATCCCCGTCCCCAGCAGGCTGGAGAGGCTCGACTGGAGCGGCTTCAACGCCGACTTCAGCAGCGTTTCGGTGATCGAGCGACCGACGCTGCGAAGCACGTCCTCGAAGCGCTTTCCCTCGATGATGCCCTTGGCGAAGGCGTTGGTGATCGACTTGCCGAAGCTTGCGGCTGATTTGTCGAGGCTCTGCGTCAGCGAGCCGAGCGAGCGCAGATCGGAGAGGCGGGAGGACAGGTCGATCTCGTCATCGAGCATGGAGCACCTCGGAGGAAGGGTTTGAGGCAGGCCCGGTCGGGTGGTCGGGATGAGCCGCCATCAGGGCCTCGA